>Ga0302198_10000005_pt1 | contig 223941 bp, 162 predicted proteins | sample II_Bog_N2_2_FD_193521 | JGI IMG/M metagenome (GOLD analysis project Ga0302198, IMG submission 193521) | Peat permafrost microbial communities from Stordalen Mire near Abisko, Sweden - II_Bog_N2_2 | ecosystem: Environmental > Terrestrial > Soil > Wetlands > Peat | place: Sweden: Abisko...
AAAGTGTGCACCTCAGCCCCCCAAAAGGGTCGAAAAATGATCAATTTGCGAGGGATTCATGTTGCCGTAAGTTGTTTATTATAAACGCTTTATGGCGGAGAGAGGGGGATTCGAACCCCCGATAGAGCTTTTGACCCTATAACGGTTTAGCAAACCGCCGCCTTCAGCCGCTCGGCCATCTCTCCGACTCCATTGGATTATACCCGAAGGCGAGGGTGGTGTGGGCGCGGAGGGCGCTTTGGGGGCGGCTTTTGATGCTGGAGACATGCGGGGCGTCAACGGCTGAGGGAGCCGGGGAAAGTGGGGTTCGGGCTCATTTTTCGCTTGGGGTGGGGGGGTGTAGTTGCTACATTCACATTGATGCTCTCAATTGCAAAACCCGGTCGCCGCAAGCTACGCATCATTCCGTTGATCGCAGCCACGTACTTCATGGTTTCGGGTGGGCCATATGGGATTGAGGACATTCTGGGTGGTGCTGGTTTTGCCAAAGCGATTCTGATACTGGCTATTCTGCCCTTTGTCTGGAGTTTGCCCACGACACTGATGATTGGTGAGTTGGCCAGTTCGATTCCGGCCGAAGGTGGGTTTTACGTTTGGGTGCGGCGGGCGCTTGGGCCTTTCTGGGGGTACCAGGAGGGGTGGCTTTCGCTTTCGGCCAGCGTTTTTGACATGGCACTCTATCCCGCGATTTTTGTGTTGTACCTGACGCGCTTCAGCCCGGATCTGACGGCGGGGCCGCGGGCCTATTTCTGGTCGCTGCTGGTGGTGGTGGTGTGTTGCGCATGGAACCTGCGGGGCGCGCCAGCAGTTGGTGAGGGGTCAGTGGGGATGTTTGTGCTGCTGCTGGCACCGTTTGCGGTGTTTGTCGCGATCGGCTTCTGGCATGGCTTTTCGGTACACCCGGCGATTCAGTGGCATACAGCTTCGTCGGAGGCATCGCTTTCGACCGCAGTGCTTGTGGCGATGTGGAACTACATGGGTTGGGACAACGCGTCGACCGTTGCACAGGAGGTGGAGAATCCGCAGCGGAATTATCCGCTGGCGATGGTTTCGGCTGCGATGCTGGTAGCGGTGACTTACATTTTGCCGTTGATTGCGGTTGCGTTGATGGGAATCTCGGTTGCGAATTTCTCGACCGGTTCGTGGGCGGATGCGGCACGGACGATGGGTGGGCCGCTGCTTTGGGGCGGTGTGGTGGTGGGCGGCGCGATCAATGGATTTGGCATGTTCAACGTGCTGATGATGAGCTATACCCGGCTGCCGCTGGCCATGGCCGAGGACCGGATGCTGCCGCAGATTGTGACGAAGAAGAACAGCCGGGGGGTGCCGTACGTTTCAGTGCTGCTGTGTGCGCTGGGGTGGGCGTTGGCGCTGAAGCTGCCGTTTGAGCGGCTGATTTCGATCGACCTGATTTTGTATGGGGTGAGTCTGATTCTGGAGTTTGTGGCGCTGGTGGTGCTGCGACTGCGGGAGCCGGGGTTGAAGAGACCGTTCAAGGCGGGCAACCTGGCGATAGCCTGTGCGCTGGGGGTGGGACCGACGGCTCTTATCGGCTATGCGCTGTATGCTTCGCGGGATGAGCGCGTTGGGCCGATTTCGGCGGCGTTGTTTGCGCTGCTGGTGGCGCTGGTGGGACCGGCGCTGTATTGGCTGACGACGTGGGGACACCGCCGGCGCAGGCTTGCGCCCGCACCGGCAGACTGAGTCCGCTTAAGCCTTTACTGCCTTTTTGGCCTTGTTGTCTTCAAACTGCTTGACGGCTCGGTTGACGTGGTCGCGAGCGTAGGAAGCATCGTGCCAGCCCTTGATCTCGACGCGCTTGCCTTCGAGATCCTTGTAGATCGCGAAGAAGTGGGTAATTTCTTTGAGCATGTGGGGATAGATGTCGGAGTAGTTCCAGACGTCGGAGTAGCGCGGATTGTTTTTTCCGACGGCGAGGACTTTCTCGTCGAGGACGCCCTGGTCCATCATTTCGAGGAGGCCGATGGGGCGAACTTCCTGCACGCAGCCGGGAAAGCTGGGTGAATCGACGAGGACGAGGACGTCGAGGGGGTCACCGTCGTCGCTGAGTGTGGAAGGGATGAAGCCGTAATCGCCGGGATAGTGCACCGGGGAGTAAAGGTTGCGGTCGAGCTTGAAGACGTGCAATTCCTTGTCGTACTCGTACTTGTTGATGCCTTCGTAGGGAATCTCGATGATGGCGCGAAAGACCTCTGGGGATTTATCGCCGATTGGCAGTTCCAGGTAGTTGACCATTTCTATTGACGTCTCCTGTCATCCGGTTCGGGGGAGTGAAAAACAGCTCGGCAGGACAAAAAGGATCCCAGCCGATGGTTAGAGAATACCGGGACTACTATAATCAACGTTTATGAAGGCTTATGTCTATGTCACTTTGAAGGCATCCGTTCTGGACCCGCAGGGTCAGACGATCCAGAACGCGCTGCGCAAGATGGGTTCCACGAGCACGGAGAGCGTGCGCCAGGGCAAGTATTTCATTGTCTCCCTAGCAGATGGGCTGAGTACCGAGGCTGCGAAGGCGGAGGTGGAACACATTGCCAAAGACGTGTTGACCAACACGGTAATCGAGGAGTTTACGTACCGCATCGAGGAGTAGCGTACTGCACTCTGCGACGTGGGGACGATGAGGCGGAGCGGGTCTCGCGTCGAGGCGGAAGTTCTGCAGGAATTCGGCCGGATAACGGCAGACGGGGAGGGGTTATCCGCTCCCCGTTTTTTTGTTGTGCCTGACACGGAGCGGCCAGGTGATTGGGTTGGCTTGTGGTGTTGTGACTTGAGCGGGATTCTATTGGTTCGCAGCGGCGGCGACTCCATCCACGGTCATTTTGTAGACGTCCCCCTTGCCGTCCCTGGCGACGCCTCGCTCTGCGCCGCAAATCTCAATGGTCAGGGGCGTCCCTTTGCTTCCGGTGACGAGTGCCTTGCCGCAGGACGGGGCGCCGAGGACGTGGGCGACATAAAATCCTGGGCCGTAGACCTGATCCCAGATTGGGCTCATATCGTCGGCGTCTGCTTTGTTGACCGGGCCTGGGACTTCAAGCTTCCAGCGTCCTTTGAAGAGTTCGCCGTCTGCCAGAGTTGCTGTGAAGGCACCGGAGCGGGTGGCAAAGTTGACGGAAAGCCGGGCGGGGTAGATTTGGGGCGGTGTCTGAGCTGCAACCGGACCCGAGACTGGGTAGAGGTGAACGCCTGCCGTGCATCCGGCGAGGACCAGTGGCGCGAGAGCCAGGGCGGCTTTAGAGAAGCCTCGGTACAAAGCATTCTGAGTCATACACTTTCTCCTTACGCTTGGATGGACGCACCCGGATAGGGAAAGGACCCTTGGGTGGGTACGAATCCAGCCTGGGCTGAAGGCGTCGGCCGGGTTGGGGAATCACCACTCCTGCAACTTCCCGGTGCAGGGCGGGTCTTACAATCTACTTATGTGCGGAATTGTGGGTTACATCGGCTCGAAGGAAGTGGTCCCGGTGATTGTTGAGGGGCTGAGGCGGTTGGAGTATCGCGGCTATGATTCTGCCGGCATTGCGGTGGGGGCGGCCGGGGAAGAAAAGCTGCAGATTCTGCGCGCACCGGGCAAGCTGCGCAATATTGAAGAGGTGCTGCGGCAGCATCCGCTACACGGGACGTATGGGATTGGGCATACGCGGTGGGCGACGCATGGGCGGCCGACGGAAGAGAACGCGCATCCGCACCGGGACTGCACCGGACGGATTGTGGTGGTACACAACGGGATTGTGGAGAACTACCTGGAGCTGAAGCGGGAGCTGACGGCGCTGGGGCACACGTTTGTGACCGAGACCGACACCGAGGTGATTGCCCACCTGATTGAAGAGGTGCAGAAAGTGGCGGAGGAGGCCGGGCGGCCAATTTCTCTGGAGGCCGCGGTACGGCAGGCGGTGAAGCGGCTGACGGGTGCCTTTGCGCTCGGGGTGCTGAGCTCGCGGGAGCCGGACAAGATCATAGCGGCGCGGTTTGGTCCGCCGGTGGTGATTGGCATCGGCAAGGACGAGAAGGGCAAGGGCGAGTACTTTGTGGCCTCAGACGTGCCGGGAATTCTGCACCATACGCGGGATATCTGCTTTTTGAACGACGGGGAGATGGCCGTTTTGACGCTTGCCGGCGTGGAATTGACGGACTTTGACGGCAATCCGCTGCCGCTGAAGGTGCAGCGGATCTTGTGGGATCCGATTCAGGCGGAAAAGGGCGGCTACAAGCACTTCATGCTGAAGGAGATCTGGGAGCAGCCTCGGGCGATTCGGGATACGACTCTGGGACGGGTCTCGCTGGAGACAGGGCGGGTGTTTCTGGCTGAGATGGGGTTGACCCTCGAAGAGCTGGCGGAGATAACCAGCGTGAACATTGCCGCCTGCGGAACCAGCTGGCACGCGGCCACTGCGGGCAAGTACATGATTGAGCGGCTGGCGCGGATTCCGGTAGAAGTGGACTATGCCAGCGAATACCGGTATCGCGACCCGATTGCCGACCCGCGCGCGCTAGGGCTGCTGATTACGCAGTCTGGCGAAACGGCGGACACGCTGGCGGCGCAGCGGGAGATGATTTCGTTGGGATCGAAGACGGTGGCGATCTGCAATGTGGTTGGCGCGATGATTACGCGGGATGCCTCGGGGACCATTTACACCCATGCCGGGCCGGAGATTGGGGTGGCGAGCACGAAGGCGTTTACGGCGCAGATTACGGCGCTGTTTCTGTTTGCGATGCACCTGGCGCAGGCGCGGGGAACGCTGACGCCGACGCAGAGCCTGCACCTGGTAGAAGAGCTGGGGCGGATTCCGGCGCGGATTGAGGAGATGCTGCCGGGGATTTCCGTGCAGTGCGAGGAGCTGGCCAAGAGCTTTTCGACGGCGCGGGACTTCCTGTACCTGGGGCGCGGGATTCACTTTCCGATTGCCCTGGAAGGCGCGCTGAAGCTGAAGGAGATCAGCTATATCCACGCGGAGGGTTACCCGGCCGGGGAGATGAAGCACGGGCCGAATGCTCTGATTGACGAGACGCTTCCGGTGGTGGTGCTTGCGACGCAGGACCATAACGATGCTGGATCGCGGCTGCGGTATGAGAAGACGCTGAGCAACGTACAGGAAGTGACGGCGCGGTCGGGCCGGGTGGTTGCCGTGGCGGTGGAGGGGCAGGAAGACATTGCCCAGCTTGTGGAGCATGTGATTCGGATTCCGCGCGCACCGGAGATGCTGCTGCCGCTGCTGGAGATTGTGCCGCTGCAGCTGCTGGCGTACTATATTGCCGTGCGGCGTGGATGCGATGTGGACCAGCCGAGGAATCTGGCGAAGTCGGTGACGGTGGAGTAAGGCGGGACAGCGATGAGAGGGTAGCTTTGGGCAATATGGTTGGACACTAGGGCCTGCTCAGAGGCTTTTTGGCTTTAGGCCGTCATCCGGCCACTCGCGCATGTCCCAATGCTGTCTAGAGCATTTTCCGAAATGCTGTGGACTTTCCGACAGCGGAGAAGTGTTGATTTTCCTGGGGGAAAATCAACGCGTAGTTCTCAACTTCGGTCTACACTTTTTCGGAAAATGGTGTAGCTCGCGACTGAGCCATTCCGCCGCAAGCCCAAGGCCAGCGAAGCGCGGCCCGTGTGAGACGATTTCCCCTGACTTCCCTTGGAAACGAGGTTTGAGTGATCCGTCGTGCTCATTTCGAAACCGGCTGTTTTTCCTTCAGACGCTCAAAATGGATCACGTAATGGAAGTGAGGTTCCACCATGTTGATATCCAGGGCCATTCCGTCGGCGGTCATCGTTCCCGAGTAGACGGTATCGCCAAAGGAAATCGAAATGTTCCTTGAAGCCTGGTCATAAGTGACCGTGTGCGCCAGAGCACCTTTGATTTGTTCTTTCGGGACATCGAGATAGGCTCTCAGACCGTCTTCGGTATTCGAAATATGAAAGATCTTCCGCACTTTGCTACTTCCCCAATCCTCGAAGCCAGCCCAATCGCCATCGACGGGAGTTGGCGGCGCCGGCTTGGGCGTCTTTATCTGCCATGTAAGGCGCTTGTAGTTGAGCGGCCAGGACTCCTTCGGGTCTTTCATGAAGCCGGTCATCTCCGTGCCTGAAGGACTGACGGTGGCGTCATAGGAGTACACAGAGGGATAAGCCGCGGTGCCCTCGCTGTTGAGCGTCCACGTCGCGAAGCGGAGCGTTAGATGGGTTCCGTCGAAGGAACCGCCAATGGCCGGCCAACCGTAGGAATTCTCATTTGGGAAGTCTTCCAGCGCAGTCATCTTTCCCTCTGCATTGGTGTTCAGGTGCAGAAGGATATGGTGAACAACTCCCTTGATTTGCACATCACCCTGCCAATCGCCAGCAAGCGGAAAAGCTGGCGGACTGGATTGCGACTGGCCCGAAAGCGGATGGAGCGTCCATCCGAACAACAGGACAACCAGAATGAGTGACTTCATGCAGCACCTCGATCAGGCATCAGGAGACCGATGAGAGAAGGGATTGCAACCGCTCAAATCAGCCACCGATCCAACTTACACCTTTTCCGGTTTGCGGGCTTACGCGTCGAAGATGTGTGAGTCGGAATCCTTGCAGAAGGCCGGGTCGCTCATCCTTGCACGTTCTTCCAGCGCAAGGGTGGGAAAGCAACCACGCCTCTGCGAGCCAATTGCGAGCGTCTGCTCCATGCAATGGTCTCTCGCCCTTGGGGACTGGGGAACACACAAAGTGTACAACTATGGGACGAAGAGGCTCGGAATCTGGCGAAGTCGGTGACGGAGGAGTAGGAGCGGAGCTGATGCTGGTTGAGGATATTCACAGCCGCAACTCGGTTGGAAGGTAGCCTGATCTGGCAGAATGAGCCAATGACTTCTTCGCTTGTTCCCTTGACTGTAGTGGCTGTGCGCGTACTGGGTGCGCTGGTTGAAAAAGAATCGACTACGCCAGAGTACTATCCGCTCTCGTTGAACGCGCTGCAAAACGCATGCAATCAGAAGAACAACCGCGAGCCGGTGATGACGGTGGACGAAGAGGCTGTGCGCAAGGCAGTGCACGAGCTGGAAGACCGCGAGCTGGCTGGATTGGCGCGGGATGGCGGACGGGTAGCCAAGTATCGGCACAACTTGCAGGAGGCCTTCAACTTTACGCGCGGGGAGATGGCGGTAATGTGCGTGCTGATGCTGCGCGGTGCACAAACGCCGGGCGAGCTGCGGGGGCGTGCGGAGCGGATTTATGCGTTTGACGAGATTGCCGATGTGCAGGCTGTGCTGCACAAGCTGATGGCGCGTGATCCGGGGCTGGTGAAGGCGCTGCCGCGCCAGCACGGAATGAAGGAAGTGCGCTACGTGCAACTGCTCGCGGGCGACGTGGAGGCTCCGGAGCTGTTTCCGCAGACTGTGCCGCCCTCGGCGCAAGAGGATCCGTGGTTTTCTCCGCCGAGCCGGGCGGCGGTGGATGATTCGGTGCCGGTGTTCCGGGGACGTGCGGCGGTGGTGCTGGAAGGGCCGGTAGCGCCGATACTGTCAGAGGAAGACCTGGACCTGCAGGAGCGGGTGACGCAACTGGAGGCCGAGGTAGCGGTGGTGAGCCGGGAGCTGGCCGAGCTGAAGACGCAGATCGCCAAGGTGCTGAAGCGAGCCGATTAGCCCTGCCAAACGTGTAGACGAAGCCTTATAATCATCGCGGGATGGAGCAATTCCCTACTTCTATTTAAGCGAGAACCTCTTTTGGCCCGTGAAACGCGAACTGCCCGCCTGCTGAAAAAGACCTGTTTGTCGGAACAGGCGCAGTGCTTCCATTTTGAATTTGCCATTGAGAGCCTGGAGTCGTTTGACTTCACGGCCGGGCAGTTCATCTCAACCGTAGCGGTGGACGAGAAGGGCAAGACGCAGACGCGTGCTTACTCAATTGCGTCGGCTGCGCGAGGAAACCGATTTGAGTTGTGCGTGAACCGGGTGGAGGGTGGCTTCTTCTCAAACCACCTGGCGGACCTGGTGGACCTGCCGATCGGTGGGACGGTCCAGGTGCACGGGCCTTATGGGCACTTTGTAATGGGTACACCCTTGACGGACTCGATCTTTGTGGCGACGGGGACGGGGATTGCGCCGATGCGCGGGTTTACGCAGTGGCTGTTCCCGCAGGAAGGGCCGGATGCGGGGCTGGACCGCAGCGAAGGCAAGCAGATCTGGCTGGTGTACGGCACGCGGCACGAGACCGAGGTCTACTACGGCAGGTACTTTGAGGAGCTGGCGGAGAAATACCCCAACTTTCACTACATTTGCACACTGAGCCGGGCACAGGAGAGCTGGAAGGGGAACCGGGGCTATGTGCAGCAGTACGTGGAGCAGATTGTGAATGAGCGGGGCGGAGGGGCGAATATTCCCGAGACGACGCCCAAGGAAGAACTGCCGGCGTTTGGGATCTACACGTATATCTGCGGGCTGAACAACATGGTTTCGGCGGTGCGGGCGCTGCTGGCGGAGCGGGGCTGGCACAAGAAGCAGGTTGTGTTTGAGCGGTACGACTGAAGGGACCAGGGACTTGATCGAGCGACGCTCGATGTGGGGTCGTGGGTAGCCGACCCCAAAGGTGTCTTTTTGGCTGTTTTGCAAGCGGATGCGAAAAGTTAGGTTGTTGATTTCACAATAGTTATATGGTTAAAAGCGAATAAAAAGAGAACGATGTGCGAATTGGGCGCTTTTCGGAGTTTCCAGAAGGTTTGGTGGCTTCTTGACGCCGCTGGATACGGTATGCCTAATTGTCGGCAGGATTGGGTCACTTTTTCTAGCGGATTAGCCAGTCGCCGGGATTTGGGGACAGGGGATTGTGGTCATCGGGCGAGGGTGAAGACGATGAGGCAGAAGATGCCGGCTACCGCGGCGATGACGAGGAGGGTCATGGCGAAGAGAATCCAGTTGACGCGGCGCTCTTCCTCGGGCGAGGGGGGCGTGATACTGAAGAAATCGATGAAGACGCGCGCTACCAGACGGGTGATGCCCATGACTTATGCTCTCACGATGAGGTAAAGAGTAGCACGCGGTGAGCCGTGGGAGATTGAAAAGGATTAGAGATTGAAAAGCTCGCGGAGGCGGCGGGTTTGGGTGCGGCTGACGGGGATTTCGGTTTGTTTGCGGTCGTCCATGCGGAGCAGGTAGCTGGATTTGAACCAGGGCACGACTTCGCGGATGTGGTTGATATTGACGACGAAGCCGCGGTGGGCGCGCCAGAAGAGGGCGGGGTCGAGGAGTTCGAGGAGGTCTTCGAGGGTGCGGCACTTGGACTGTCCGTCGAGGGTGGGTGTGACGACGCGGATGACGCCATCTTCAATGGATGCGAAGCAGATGTCGGACTGGTCGACGAGGAGGAGGCGCGTCTGGACCTGAACGACGAGCTTGCTGGGTGCGGGCGGCCGGGGAGCGGGCTGCCTGTTGAGGAGTTCGAGGAGGGTTTGCAAGTGGCGCTCGTCGGAGAGGGCAGATGCTCCATTGCCGGCGTTGTTTTCGAGGGCGTTTTCCGTGAGGCGGACGCGGACGCGGTCGAGGGCCTGGCGGATGCGGTTGGCATCGAAGGGCTTAAGGAGGTAGTCGGCGGCGTTGACGTCAAAGGCGCGGACGGCGTACTGGTCGTAGGCCGTGGCGAAGATGAACTGGGGGAGCCGGGCGAGCTGGTGATGGTCGATGAGCTGCTTGATGACGGCGAAGCCGTCCATGCCGGGCATTTGGACGTCGAGGAAGACGAGTTCGGGGCGGTGCTGTTCGATGAGGTTGACGGCCTCAATGCCGTTGGATCCCTCGGCAAGGACATCGACGCCGCCGGCTGAGTCCAGCAGATAGCGGAGCTCCTGTCGTGCGAGCTGCTCGTCGTCGATGATGAGGGTGGTGATGGGTGTCGCAGTTGCCACAGTAGTTTGAGCCACAGGGGGCGAAAAAGTTGCAGGGAATTGGGTCAGAAGATCTTAGGGAATGCTGTGGTCTGACGGTATCCATGAGGTGTGAACTTTCTTTGATAGAAAGTCCACGCGATCCATGGACGGTCGGTTTACACCTTTCCCTAAAATGCTTCAGTCCGCCATGGCGCGGAGGCGGTTGGGCATGTGGTCCTCGGCGAGGGAGTGTCCGCAGCGGGTGCAGAACTGGTCGGTGGAGCGTACGGAGCGGTAGCAGTTGCCGCAGCTGGCGATGAGCTGATAGGCGCACTGGGGGCAGAAATGGTAGTCGTTGCGTGCCTGTGTGCCGCAGGCGGGGCATGAGGAGAGCTCCGGCATGCGGAGGAGGAAGTAGAGGACGGCGCCGATGCCGCCGGGCAGGACGAGGCAGATGAGCATCCAGAAGCGAGTGCTCATGCCGCGGCGCGGGGCGTCACGGCTGACGTAGCCGACCATGAGGAAGTAGAGAGCGACAAGCAGTCCCCAGGAGAGATTGAAGTAGATGTCCAAGCCGAGAGGGCCGGGGCCGTGGTGGCGGTATTTGGGCAGGACGAACCAGAAGTAGTACTCGACGAGGAGGAAGGCCGCGCCGGCGACGATCATGGACCAGACGGGGATGAGCCTGGCATCTTCATTGAGCGGGATGTGTTGAGAGTCGCGCATGGGGTTTGAGTGGAAAGAGTATGGCAGACTCTTTCGCGTTTTCCAATCTGGTTGTTCAGTTTAGGGGACGCATGGGGAGGCGGGGAAGTTGCAGATTGGGGGAGAGAATTGAGGGGAAGAGGCTCTATTCGTGGTCGCGGCGGCGTAGCCAGCCGGCGACGAGGGCAGCGGCGAGGATGGCGGCACAGGCGATGACGGCCCAGATGGCGAGTTGCGCGCTGGGGTCGAGGAGGTGCTCGCCTTGGGTGAATCCTTCCGAGGCTTGCCAGGCGAGGGGAGCAAGAAGGAGCAGGAGAACGATGGCGCCGGCGATGGCGAAGGAGCGGGCACGGTTTCGGCCGCGGTTCTGTTCCTGCAGGACTCCCTGGGAGCTGAGGACGACACGGCGGGTGCGGTTGGCGACGGTGCGGGTGCGGTTGGCGTCAAGACCGCTGAGGGCGCTGAGTAGGTCGTCGGACGGAGGAGCGGCAGGGGGGGCCGCGGTGGGAACCGGCGGGTGTTCGGCTTGGTTTGGTTTGCTCATCGCTGTTCCGGTCAGACCAGGCACGCGCCCATGCTTGCAGAACCAGCTTATACCGCAGTACCCATGGCCGCAGCCATTTTCGGCTTCATGGCGGCGAGGCCGCGGTACAAACGGGACTTGACGGTGGAGAGCGGGGCGCGCGTGACGTTGGCGATCTCTTCGAGGGAGAGGTCCTCATGGAAGCGGAGGACGAGGACTTCGCGATGGGCGGAGTCCATGGTCATCATGGCTGAGGCAAGGCGCTGGCGGTCCTCGCCGCTGCTGCACTGGTCAAAGGGCGACGGGCCTTCGGCCATGATTTCGACGTTCATGGGGCGGTCGTCTTCGCCGGCGGTCTCAAACATTTCTTCCAGGCTGGACATGGTTCGCTTGCGCTTGAGGTCGATAACGAGGTTGCGAGCGACGGTGAAGAGCCAGGTGTCAAAGCGGGCCTTGCCGTTGAACTGGCCGCCGCGGAGGAGGACGCGCATCCAGACTTCCTGAAAGAGGTCTTCGGCCTGTTCGCGGTTGCCGGTGAGGTAGAGGAGGTAACGCATGAGGCGGTGCTGATAGCGGACGATGAGCTGGTCGAGGAGGCCGACATCCTGGCGCTTGAGTCCGTTGGCGATGGCGAGACTCTCCTGGCGGACCAACTCCTGCGCTTCGCGTGCGGCGAGTGCGGTGGCGGAGGTGGCGGATTGGAGCTGCCCGGCGAAAGGATTCATTGTCATCACAAACGATAAGACGCGGAAAACGGTTCCCGCGATGACCCTTTTTATGCATATTGCGAGAATTTGTGCATTTCCAGGCACGGGAGGGGTGGAATAGTGGTTGACGGATATATCTGGTAGATGTATCTAGTAGATATGTCAAATCGAAATCAGACCGAGAGCGTGATTCTGGGATTGCTCTCTGTGGAAGGCAACCAGTCAGGGTATGACCTGCGGAAGACGATCCAGGGGAGTGTTGGATTTTTCTGGGGGGAGAGCTTTGGTCAGATATATCCGACGTTGAAGCGGATGGCGGGCGAAGGGCTGATTGTGGCCACGGGAGGGACGGGTTCCGATGGTGAGGGGGGGCGGCAGCGGCAGTTGTATTCGCTGACGGAGGCGGGGCGGGCGCGGCTGACGGAGTGGTTGGCGATGCCGTGCCGGGATGATCCGCCGCGGGACGAGTTCCTGCTGAAGTTGTTTTTTGGGGGAGTGGTCCCGCCCAGCATCTCGATTGAGCATGTGCGGGCGTTTCGGGAGAAGAATCTGCGGCTGTTGGCGACCCTGGAGGAGCTGGGGAGGCTGGGCCGGGAGCGGAATGGGGATCATCCGCAGTTTGCGTTCTGGATGCTGACGCTGACGGCGGGCGTGGCGCAGATACGGGCCGGGTTGGAGTGGAGCGAGGCGGCGCTGGCGATGCTGGCGGAGCTGGAGAAAGGCGGGCAGCCGAGTGAATAAGGCGATGAGCGTACAGGAACTGCGAGTGCAGCAGGCGGTGGCGTGGGCTGTTGCCGGGCTGTTTGTGGCGGGATTTCTCAGCTCCACGGTGGGGATGTGGACGGGGCCGATCCTGGGGGTGTGGTTTGTGGGGACGCAGCGGCCGGTGCGGGGGCTGACGTGGATGGTGGCGCTGACCTGGGTGCCGTGGCTGGTGATGCACCTGGGCCAGTTGGTCTCGGACGGAGTAGTGGGCGGGGTTGAGGTGGCGTTTGGAATGCTGGTGGCTGCGGTTGTGGGTGCGCTGCCGTTTCTGTTTCACCGGCTGGTGAGCGGGCGGCTGCCGGGGCTGGCGTGGACGCTTCCGCTGCCGCTGGCAGTGTTGGGGATTTCCGTGCTGGCGCGGTGGCTGCCCCTGGGCGGCGAGGGAGTGGCGACCGGGTTGGGGAGCCTGGTGACCTGCTGGGCGGCGACTGTGGTGGTGTGGCTGTGGAACCGGGAGACACGGGCGCTGGTGTATGGCCTGGTGGCTGGCGTGGCACTGGTGGCGTACCTGGGGGTGGCCTTGTGGGGCGTTTATGTGACCGTGGAAGGCGGGCTGGGATGCCTGGGGGGATGCGCGGTGCTGGCGCTGTGGGCGGTTGCGCGGGGCAGCGGGGAGCGGCCGTGGGCGGGACGGGCTGAGTTGGCGCTCCTGCGTTGCCCGGTGTCGCGGTCGCCGATTCGGGTGCGGATTGAGGTAGCCGGGGTGGAGACGGGGCGAGAGGTACTGGTGAGCGATGCGGGAGAGCGATTCCCGATTCGCGCCGGGATTCCAAACTTTCTGCAGGCGGATGACCTGACGGGGCTGAACCGGAAGTACAACCAGCTGTACGAGACGATTGCGGGGTTTTACGACGATTCGCAGCGGGTGGGATGCGCGTTGTCGGCAATGGACCGGGATACGTATGTGCGGAGCTACCTGGGGCGGCTGGAAGTGAAGCCGGGCGACCGGGTGCTGGAGACGAGCGTGGGAACGGGGCTGAACTTCAAGTATCTGCCGGGCGGGATTGAGCGGTGGGGGCTGGATTTGTCGATGGAGATGCTGGCGCGGTGCCAGGAGAATCTGCGGCGGTGGGGGATGACGGGGAGCCTGTTTGTGGGCAATGCGGAGACGCTGCCGTTTGTGGATGAGAGCTTTGACGTGGTGTTCCACGTGGGGGGAATCAACTTTTTCTCGGATAGGGGGAAGGCGATTCGGGAGATGATGCGGGTGGCGAAGCCGGGGAGCCTGCTGCTGATTGCCGATGAGACAGAGAAGCATGTGAAGAATGCGTTTGAGAAGATTCCGTACACGAGCGGGTTTTTCAAGGGGCGGGAGGAGGCGGTAGCGGCGCCGGTGGACCTGCTGCCTGCCGAGGCGGAGGATGTGCGGCTGGAGACTGTGTTCAACGGGCGGTTCTATGCGCTGACGTTTCGCAAGCCGGCCTTGGTTGAGGAGCGAGTTGAGGCCTGAGGGACAGGCCTAGGCGGCGGGCAGGGCGAGGAGATTGTTCTTCCAGAGGGCGAAGACGACGTCGAGCTGGCAGTCCTGGGATTTGCCGCCGCCGGTGGCAGCCTGCCAGAGGGTGCCGATGGACCACTTCTGAGTGTTTTCGAGGAGCAGTTGAGCGGCGCGGACGGCGATGGCCTTGTTCTCTTTGCCGGCTTTGTAGTCGCCGCGGGGAACGTCTTTGACCAGGCCCTCTTCACAGAGGCCGAGGAAGGCGGAACGTGCGGAGCCGCGTTTGCGGGCGATGGGGCTGGTGGGATAGAGGTGTTCGAGAGCCTGCTCCCAAGCGGCGTTGGGGCCGAGGGTTGCGCCTTGTTTTGCCGCGAGAATTGCCGCTTCGCCGTATCGATTTGCCATGAGTTCCCTTCCCTGCCGGTTGATGCGCGATGGGCGCACCGTTTGATTCTACGCGGTGGGCGGGTGGTGGGCCAGCTTGGGGTGCTTGCCAGTGGGGGAGGGGGTGGTAGAGGATGGTGTGTTTGCGGGAGAGGATGATGGCGATGATGCGTGTTCTTGGAGTGGTGCTGGCTGGGCTGATGGGCGTTGGGGTTTGCGCGTTTGGACAGGCGACTGGGCAGCCGGTGCTGGGGCACAGAACCGTGCCGGTAATTACGGTGGATGGGTTGCAATTCAAGGACCTGAACCGGGATGGGAAGCTGGAGCCCTATGAGGACTGGCGGCTGGCCCCGGAGGCGCGGGCGGCTGACCTGCTGGCGCGGATGACGCTGGAAGAAAAGGCCGGGCTGATGATGCACGGGACCGGAGTCGAAAAGCGAGGCACGGGCAGCTACGACCTGGAGGCGATGGAGAAGCTGATTCTGGGCACTGGGGTGAACAGTTTTATTACGCGGCTGGGCGGGGACGCGGGCAAGCTGGCGGAGCAGGACAACCTGCTGCAGGAGCTGGCGGAACGGGGACGGCTGGGGATTCCGGCGACGATTTCGACGGATCCGCGGAACCACTTCCAATACACGCAGGGCGCGAGCGCGGAGCGGGGGAGATTTTCGCAGTGGCCGGAGTCTCTGGGGCTGGCAGCGCTGCACGATGCGGGGACGATCCGCCGGTTTGGGGACATTGCGCGGCAGGAATACCTGGCGGTGGGCATTACGGAGGCGCTGTCGCCGCAGGCGGACCTGGCGACCGAGCCACGGTGGGCGCGGATCAACGGGACGTTTGGCGAGGACGCGGAGCTGGCGAAGGAGTCCGTGGAGGCTTACATTGAGGGCTTCCAGAACGGGAAGACCGGCATCCACCAGGGCAGCGTGATTGCGGTGGTGAAGCACTGGGTGGGCTACGGGGCGCAGCTGAATGGCCTCGATAGCCACAATCCGTATGGGCGGTATGCGAGCTACCCAGGCAACAACTTTGCGTATCACGTGATTCCGTACGAGGGGGCGTTTGCGGCGAATGTGGGGGCGATTATGCCTACGTACTCCGTGCTGCTGGGGGTGACGGTCAACGGGACGGCCGTGGAGCCGGTGGGGGCGAACTATAGCAAGGTGCTGCTGACCGACCTGTTGCGCAACCAGTACCACTTTACCGGTGTGGTGCTGACGGACTGGGGTGTGACTCAGGATTGCGAGCAGAAGTGCCTGCAGGGAACGCCGCCGGGAGTTGCGCCGAGCTGGGAGGGTTTTGGCACGGACTGGGGCGTGGATTACCTGACCAAGGAAGACCGGTTTGCCAAGGCGATTGACGCGGGCGTTGACCAGTTTGGAGGCACGGAAGAGGCGCAGTACGTAGTGGCCGCGGTGAAGGCGGGCAAGGTGACGGAGGCCCGGCTGAATGTGTCGGTGGCGCGAATCCTGACGCAGAAGTTTGAGCTGGGGCTGTTTGAGAATCCGTATACGGACCCGGCGGCGGCGGCGAAGCTGGTGGGCAACACTGAGTTCCAGAAGGAAGCGGACGCGGCGCAGCGGCATTCGCTTGTGCTGCTGCAGAACAAGGGCAAGCTGCTGCCGGTGCGGGAGGCGGGGAAGAAGGTCTTCCTGGTGAATGTGGACGCTAAGTCTGCGACTGCGGCGGGGCTGATGGTAGTGGATGCGCCGGAGAAGGCGGATTTTGCGATTGTGCGGACGGCGACGCCGTACCAGACGCTGCATCCGGGGTATGCGATGGGACATATGCAGCACGAGGGGGATTTGGACTTCAAGGCGGACAACAAGGACTACCAGGCGCTGGAGGCGATCGAGAAGGCGAAGGTGCCGGCGGTGGTGACGATCTATCTGGACCGGCCGGCGATTCTGACGAACGTGGTGGACAAAGCGGCGGCGATTCTGGGGAATTTTGGGGTGAGCGACCAGGCGCTGCTGGAGGTGATTACGGGCAGGGACGCGCCGCAAGGGAAGCTGCCGTTTGAGCTGCCGAGTTCGATGAGCGAGGTGCTGGCGCAGAAGAGCGATGTGCCGCATGACACGGCGCATCCGCTGTTTGGGTACGGGTTTGGGCTGAGCTACTGATTTGCGCGGGCGATCAGTGGCTGAAGCTGGGAAGCGGCTACACTAAAAGCTATGCAAACGTTGTATGGACTGCACCCTGTTGAAGAAGCATTGAGAGCCGGCAAGCGGCGCTTTGACCACATATTGGTGGCGCGAGAGCGGCGCGACGACCGCCTGGAAGCGATTGTTGCGCTGGCCAAGGAACTGAAGATCCGCGTGCGTACGGAGCCGCGGGAGACGCTGACGGACATGGCCCACACCGCCGCCCACCAGGGCGTGGTGGCGCTGGTGCGGCCTCAGCAGTTCCTGACGATTGAGGACGTGCTGGAGCCAACGGGCAGTCCGCGGCTGGTGCTGGCGCTGGACGGCGTGGAAGATCCGCAGAACCTGGGCGCGCTGTTGCGCTCGGCAGATGGCGCGGGCGTGGACGCGGTGGTGATGACCGAGCGTCGCGCGGCTCCGTTGAGCGCCGTGGCCGCGAAAGCCGCGGCCGGGGCGACCGAGCACCTGCGAATAGCGCGGGTGGTGAACCTGGTGCGGGCGCTGGAAGACCTGAAGCGGCGGAATATCTGGGTGATTGGCCTGGACGAGCGCGGCACGACGGACTATGACCAGTTCGACTTTACAGGCGACTGCGCGCTGGTGATGGGCAGCGAAGGAGACGGGCTGCACGACCTGGTGCGGCGAACGTGCGACCACCTGCTGCGGATTCCGATGGCGGGCGGGGTGAGCTCGCTGAATGTGTCGGCGGCAGCCTCTGTGGTGCTGTTTGAGGCGGCGAGGCAGCGGCGGGCGAAGACGCGGGGACCGAAGGGGCCTGACGATTCGGTGAAGGGCGCGTCCAAACCGAAGAAGCTGAAAGGTCTGGGTTCATGAGATCGGTAATTTCGTCGGTTCTACTGCTGGGGATGGCGGCTACGGCCGCGGTCGCCCAGACCACAAGCGGCGCCCCGCCTGTTTCCCAGGAGAACAACCTGGTGACGGAGAAGAATCAGGCAAAAAAGGGGAAGGTGCTGTTTGAGCGGACGACCGACGAGAGTGGGCAGACGACGGATGGGGCAAAGGCCGGAGTGCAGGCCAAGCCAGCGGTGCCGGGCAAGCCGCAGATTTCGCTGACTGCGCCCAAGGGTTCGGCGGATGCGCTGAAGTCGGAAGACGCGGAACGGGCGGCGGAGACGACGACGGACTTTGACCTGGACGTGCGGATGAGGCCGGCGGAGGGTCACTTGGCGGTACGGGCGCTGGTTACGGTGCGCAATGACGGGAAGACTCCGCTGGCGCATTTGCGGCTGCAACTGGGTTCGGAGCTGGAGTTTGAGCATATTCGGCTGATAGCGCAGCAGACTGCGTTTACGGCGGTGACGCTGAACTCCGACGCGGACCACACGGGGCAGTTGCATGAGGTGGTGGTGACCTTGGCCAAGCCGCTGGAGCCGGGCGGGAGCGTGCAGGCGGACGTGACGTACTCCGGGACAATAACGCAGACGGCCAAGCGGTTGCTGGCGCTGGGCACGCCGGAGCAGACGGCGAACGACTCGGACTGGGACCGGGAGACGCTGGACTTTACGGGTTTGCGTGGATTTGGGAACGTGGTGTGGTATCCGGTGGCGTCGGTTCCGGTGATTCTGGGCGACGGAAACCGGCTGTTTGACGAGATTGGGGAGCACAAGCGGCGGCTGGCGGGCGGACACTTGGCACTGCGGCTGACGGTGGAGACTCCGCCGGGGCAGGCACCAACGGTGGCGCTGGTAAATGGCCATGCGGTGGAGCTGGCCACGTCGCAGAGCGCGGATGCATCGGTGGCGCAGGTTTCGACGGCGCAGGTGGCGGATTCGGTGCTGGGATTTGAGGCGCTGAGCCTGTTCCTGGCGCAGCGGCTGCCGCACACGATAGCCAATGCACAGGTTTGGACGCGGCCGGAGTCAGTGAACAACGTGGCGGCTTGGGGAGCGGCGGCGGATCGGGTGACGCCCTTCCTGCAGGGGTGGCTGGGGAAGAGTCCGCGCTCGGAGCTGACGGTGCTGGAGCTGCCGGAGGACACGGATACTCCGTTTGAGACGGGAGCGCTGTTTGCGGCGCCAGTGCGGGCAGCCTCGGCAGACGTGCTGGATGGAGTGATGGCGCACGCGCTGACCCATGCGTGGGTGCAGTCCAAGCGAGCCTGGCTGAATGAGGGCGTAGCGCACTTTATGGGCACGCTGTGGACGGAAAAGCAGCAGGGCCGGGAGCGGGCGCTGGCAACGCTGGAGGCGGGACGGCAGGCGCTGACGCTGGCCGAGCCGGAGAGCCCGGGAGCAGGCGACGGACAGCCGCTGGTGACGGCGATTGCGCCGGTGTACTACCGGACCAAGGCGGCGTATGTCTTCTGGATGCTGCGTGGCATTGTGGGGGACCAGACGTTGTCGGCGGCGCTGCGGGCCTACAATCCGGCTACGGATACTGAGAACGACAGCTTTGAGAAGCTGGTGGAGCAGGCCGGAGACAGGCGGGATTTGCGGTGGTTTTTCAACGACTGGGTGTACGCGGACAAGGGGCTGCCTGATCTGTCTATCGACAGCGTGTTCCCCAGCCGGGCATCGGTTCCGGGGTCGTGGCTGGTGGCTGTGAACGTGGCCAACATTGGGTATGCGGCAGCTGAGGTACCGGTGCAGGTGATCTCCGACAGCACGTCGGTGACGCAGCGGGTGGTACTGGCAGGACGGTCAAAAGCGGTGTTGCGGGTGCTGATTGAGGGCCAGCCGACGGAGGTGCGAGCCAACGACGGGACGATTCCGGAGGTTGGCGCGACGATCCACAGCAAGATGCTGGAGGCTGTGCCGGCGAAGTAGGCAGGCTAGTGGCCTTTGTAGACCTTGAAAAGCTCGGGGAACTCGGCCTTGAGGGCCTCGATTTTGGGTTTGTCGCAGACCAGAATGTAGGGATTTTCAGGGTTGTTGAGGGCGTAGTCCTGGTGGTAGGACTCCGCGTCGTAGAAGCCTTTGAGTGGTACGACCTGTGTGACGATGGGTTTGGGGAAGATCTGAGCCTTGTCGAGCTGGGCGACGTAAGCGAGGCTGATGCGACGCTGGCCGTCTGAAGTGTAGAAAATGGCGGAGCGGTAGGACGTGCCGACGTCGGGGCCCTGGCGATTGAGCTGCGTGGGGTCGTGGACGACGGAGAAGAAAATGCGCAGCAGCTGCCCGTAGGTGATTTGGGCGGGGTCGTAGACGACCTTGACGGACTCGGCGTGGCCGGTGGCTTCGCTGGAGACCTGATCGTATGTGGCGGTTGCTGCCGAGCCACCCGCGTATCCTGCGGTGGTGTCGAGGACTCCCTTGACGCGTTCAAAGACAGATTGTGTTCCCCAGAAGCAGCCTCCGGCGAAGATGGCTGTGGCTTTACCGTGGGCGGCGGCCAGGGTGTCGTCGACGGCAGGGACGGGAGCAGGAGATTTGGTTGCTGCGCGGCATCCGGAGACCGCGGGGAGGACGATGAACAGGGCGAGGAGGGCTTTGCGCAGGGAAGCGGGAATGGGCATTCGTGGTCTCCGGGACCGCGGGTCGGCGAGTCCGTAGCGGTTTGATGCGATTTTTGGGGGAAGGTTACAGGGATGGGGGAAGAACGTGAAAAAGCGGAGGCACTGGGCCTCCGCTCTTTGGTATGGGGGCGATGGTGGGAATTATTTGGCTAGGGCCTGGCGGATGCCGGCCTCTACGAGGGGCTGCATGATGGCGTAGCCGTCGCCGTTGGGGTGGACGCCGTCTTCGCTGATCTTCTTGGGCAGGCCGCCCTTGTCGTCGGCCATGGCGGACCAGTAGTCGACGTAGGTGTAGCCCTTGGCCGCGGCGTAGGCTTTCATCCATTTGTTGATGGCGATGATTTTGGGCGCAGGGTTGAGGCCGGGCTTCCAGGGGAAGTCCGCCGCAGGCAGGATGGAGCAAAGGACGACGCGAACACGGTTTGCGCTGGCCAGATCGGCCATGGACATGAGGTTGTCCTCGGTCTGCTCGGCGGTCATGGGGCCGGTGTTGCCGGCGACGTCATTGGTTCCGGCGAGGATTACGACGACGTTGGCCTTGAGGTCAAGTACGTCCTGGCGGAAGCGGAGGACCATCTGCGGGGAGGTTTGGCCGCTGATGCCGCGGTTAACCCAGTCGCGTCCGGGAGCGGTGGGATTGGCCGGCAGGCCGTGATTTTCCCAACCCTGGGTGATGGAGTCGCCCATGAAGACGACGCGCGGGAGACCGGGCGTGGGCGCGGGCAAAGCGGCGTTGGCGGCCTGGAAGTGCTGGAGCCAGGGGAAGTCCTGGCGAAGCTGGAGTTCATAGGCGGTCTTCCACGGGTCGGGAGCAGGAGCGGGAGTTGCCTGCTGTGCGATGGCCGATGCTGCCGTGATGAGGATGCCCAATGTCATGATTGCGGTTGCCTTGCCCATTTTGCCTTGCTCCTTACACGCCTTTCTTGCTGAGGGCGCGATGTCCGATATCCCGGCGGAAATAGATGCCTTCGAATTGTATCTTCTGGATGGCCTGATACGCCTCGTCCAGGGCCTGGCGGAGGGTGGGCGCGGCAGCGGTTACCCCGAGCACACGGCCGCCGCTGGTGAGCAGCTTTCCGTCGGCGATGGCGGTGCCGGAGTGGAAGACCTGGACGCCGGGAGTGTCGATGGCGTCGAGACCGCTGATAGGAAAGCCGGTCTTGTAGCTGCCGGGATAGCCGCCGGAGCTGGCGATGACGCAGGCGCTGGCGCCGGGCTTCCACTTCATTTCGGTATCGGCGAGGGTTCCGTCGATGCAGGCTTCGAGGGCTTCGAGTAGGTCGCTGTCGAGGCGGACGAGGATGGCCTGGGTTTCAGGGTCGCCGAAGCGGGCGTTGTACTCAAGGACCTGGGGACCGCGGGGAGTCATCATGAGGCCGATGTAGAGGACGCCGACGAAGGGGGTGTCTTCCGAAGCCATGCCGGCGATGGTGGGCCGTGCGATGTGCTTCATGATCCAGTGGGTCATTCCGGGGTCAAGGATGGCGTCTGTGGAGTAGACGCCCATGCCCCCGGTGTTAAGGCCGGTGTCGCCCTCGCCGATGCGCTTGTGATCCTGGGCGGGGACAAGCGGGGTGATGTGCTTGCCGTCTGAGAGGCAGAGGAAGCTGACCTCCTCGCCTTGGAGGAACTCTTCGATGACGATTTGCTGCTCCTGGGAGCCGAGGAGCTTGCCGTTGAAGAGACCCTGTGCAGCTTCCATGGCGGCCTTGCGGGATTGGCAGATGAGAACGCCTTTGCCGGCGGCGAGGCCATCAGCCTTGACGACGATGGGGGCGTGAAAGAGGCCGATGGCCTGCTCCGCCTCCTGTGCGGTGGTGCAGACGGCGTAGGCGGCGGTGGGAATCTGGTGTCGCTGGAGGAAGCGCTTGGCGAAGGATTTGCTGCTTTCCAGCATGGCCGCGGCCTGGGTGGGGCCGAAGACGCGCATGGCGCGGGTCTGGAGAGCATCGACGAGGCCGAGGGAAAGCGGGAGCTCGGGGCCAACGATGACGAGCTCCGGCTGCTCGGCGACGGCGAGGGCGATCATCGCGTCGAGATCGGAGAGGACAACAGGGGCGAGTCGGGCGATTGTGGCCATGCCGCCGTTGCCGGGTGCGCAGACGATTTCCGTAACGCGTTTGCTGCGGGCGACGGCCCAGGCGATGGCGTGCTCGCGGCCACCGGAACCAAAGATCAAAACCTTCATGGCTTCCTCGAAATCATTCCGCGCGAGCTGCGGAAACGGACTCCAGCGCGCGCTTGTTTGGGACCTTTTACTCTAACAGGGTAGCTGAGTCGAGGGGACGCGGGTGCGACGCGGGCGGGGAAATCTGCCGGGCGCTATACTGCCCAAGACTTTTGCTGAATGTTTGCGCAGAAATCTGAGGGAAGAACGGTGTCGAAGTTTCGCATCAAGCCGCTAAACGAGCAGCGTCGCCAGGCCATGAGCCGGGAGAAGCAGCGGGCGCGATTCCGCGGGGTGCAGGCGTTTGGGCTGCTGGTGGTGGCGGCGCTCGTGCTGTTGTACCGGCTGCTGCATACGCCGGAGGGATGGTTATTTCCTCGGGGGTGGTGGCGTTGGTAGACACCATTGAGCAATTAGCGCCTGAGCCGCTGGCGGTGCTGCTGCTGGGACCTACGGGCAGTGGGAAAACGGCTCTCGCTCTGGCGCTGGGGGAGCGGTTTGGCGGCGAAGTGGTGAGCTGCGACTCGGTGGCGGTGTATCGGGGGATGGATTTGGGATCGGCCAAGCCTACTGCTGAAGAGCGGGCGCGGCTGAGGCATCACCTGATTGACGTGGTGAACCCGGACGAAGGGTTTACGGCGGGCGACTACTGCCGGCTGGGGCGGGCGGCGATGGCCGAGATTGCCGGGCGGGGCAAGCTGCCGCTGGTGACGGGAGGAACGGGGCTGTATCTGCGGGCTCTGACGATGGGTCTGTTTGCCGGACCGCCTCGTCAGTTGGCGATGCGGGCACGTTTGGAGCGGAGCCACGGCCGGCATGCGGCCGGATGGCTGCATCGGATGCTGGCGCGGATGGACACGGTGGCTGCGGGGCGGATCCATGCGAACGACACGCCGAAGCTGATTCGCGCTTTGGAGGTCTGCTTTGCGACCGGTCAGCCGCTGACCGAAGCCCTTGCTGAGGGACGGGATGAACTGCAGGGGTTTCGGCTGTTGCGGATTGGGCTCAATCCGCCGCGGGCAGCCCTTTACGATCGCCTGAACCGTCGCGCGGCGGCGATGTTTTCCGCTGGACTCGTGGACGAGACACGCGGTCTGGTGGATCGCTACGGCCCGGTGAAGTCCCTGGAGGCCTTGGGATACCGGCAAGCGCAGAGCTTGATTCGCGGGGAAGCGAGCGAAGCCGAGGCCGTTTCCGCGGCCCAGCAAGGCCATCGCAACTATGCCAAGCGGCAGCTGACGTGGTTTCGCCGCGAGCCGGACGTACACTGGATAGAGGACTTTGGCGATTCCCCAGCAACGATTTCAGTTGCTGTCGCCATGGTCGAGGCGGCGCTTGGTGCGACATCCAATCCGGCAGAGCAGGGGCACGAGGACTGAAGTTGGTGCCAAAGTGCGCCGCGGGTTGATAGGATGCTGTCTGCGCAGATTTGAGGTCCATGGTTAATCGTCTTATCACTTTGCTGCATGGTCGGCCGGTGGGCGTTGTCGCGAATGACAACGGCCGCCTTACATTCACGTACGACGAAGACTGGCGGGCCGATCCGGATGCCTTTCCGTTGTCGATTTCGCTGCCGCTGACGGCGGCTGAGCACGGCCATGGACCCATTGAGGCTTATATATGGGGCCTGCTGCCGGACAACGACCGGATACTGGCTGCTTGGGCGCGACGGTACCAGGTTTCCGCGCAGAATGTCTTTGATTTGATGGCGGTGGTGGGCGAAGACTGCGCTGGAGCGGTGCAGTTTCTGACGCCGGAGCGGGTCGACGCGATGCTGAACGACCCTGACGCCAGCGGAGTTGACTGGATGACGGAGGAGGACCTGACGCATCGGCTGCAGACGCTGGTGGCGGATCAGGCGGCGTGGCGGCTGGAGGGCGACCGGGGGCAGTTTACGCTGTCGGGAGTCCTACCGAAGACGGCGCTGGTGTTTGACGGCGTTCGCTGGGGGGTTCCGCGGGGAAGTGTGCCGACGACGCATATTCTGAAGCCGCCGACAGGGGACTGGGAGGGGTATGCCGAGAACGAGCATTTTTGCCTGACGCTGGCGCGTGCCGCGGGGATCACTGTGCCGGGGTCGTGGGTGCTGCACTCGGGCGGGCAGGCGGCGATTGCGCTGGAGCGCTACGACCGTGTGTCGACAGACGAGGGCTGGATTCGGCTGCACCAGGAGGATATTTGCCAGGCCGTGGGGCTGCATCCGGCAGGGCGGTATGAAGCGAACGGCGGCCCTGGGGTGACGCGGATTGCGCGGCTGATCCGCGACTACTGCGAGAATCCGGAGGCAGACCTGATCCGCTTCGTGGAGGCGATCGCCTTCAACTGGCTGATTGGCGGCATTGAGCGGCACGCAAAGAACTATTCGCTGCTGATTGGGCCTCGCGGTGCGGTGCGGCTGGCACCGCTGTACGACCCGGCCAGTATTCTGCCGTATCGGCAGGTTGACCCGCGGAACGTGAAGCTGGCGATGCAGATTGGCGGCGAGTACAGCCTTCGCTACATTGGAATGCGCAACTGGCAGAAGCTGGCGGGTGAGGTGGATATCGACGATGAGTTCCTGGTGGACCGAATTCGCGATATGGCCGACAGCCTGTTTGAGCACGCGCTCTCCATTGAGCAGGACCTGGAGACCTCAGGCAGCGCCCATCCCACGCTGCGTGGGCTGGCGGGCGGGCTGAAGGCGCGTGCGGCCGCCTGCCGGCGGTTGATGCAGTAGGCCGGCCCAGCACGGGATCCGGCTCAGCCTTCGAGAGGGAAACGCATGGTGACGGTGAGTCCGCCGCCCTCTGCGTTGCTGGCTTCAACCTCGCCGCCGTGGAGGCGGATGGCGCGCTCCGTAATGGCCAAGCCAACACCGTAGCCCCCAGTGGAGCGCTGGCGGGAGAGATCAAGCCGATAGAACGGGCGGAAGATGGACCTGAGTCCGTCGGCGGGAACGCCGGGGCCGTGGTCGCGCACGGCGAGGACGGCAAAATCGCCCGCAACGAGCTCTTCCCGGCGAAGGGTAATTTCAACCGAGGTGCCTTCTGCGGTGTAGGCGATGGCGTTGCGGATGACATTCTCAATGGCGCGTCCGAGCAGTTCGCGGTTGCCCAGGACGGCGATGGGGGCGTGAGCGGCAAAGCTGACGTGACAGTTGCGGCCACGGGCTTCGTACTCCATGTCGGGGACGAGGTCTTCGACAAGGGCGCCGAGTTCGACCTTGGCACCGTCGGGGAGCTTGTGGGTTGACTCCAGGTGGGAGAGGCTGAGCAGCTGGCCGATGAGGGTGTTGAGGCGGGCAGTTTCGCGTTCGATGCGCGCCAGCTGCTCTTCCATGCCGGGCTGGGCCTCTTCGCGGGCGAGCTCGAGAGCTACGCTGAGGCGGGCGAGTGGCGAGCGGAGTTCGTGTGAGACGTCGCGGAGCAGGAGCATTTGCGCGTCGACGAGGGATTCCAGGCGATCGGCCATGTTGTTGAAATCAAAGACAAGAGCCTGAAGTTCGTCTCCCTTGCTGGGCCCTTTTTTGCCTTTGGGTGTTTTGACGCGGGCGTGCAAGTTGCCGCCGGCAAGCTCCCGGGCTGCGATGCGCAGGTGGCCGATGGGGCGGGTAATGAGGATGGTGATGAGCGATGTGACGAAAAGGGAGATGACGAGGGCGATGGCCAGGCGGGGGAGCATTTCGCGGTAGGGGATGTAGACGTCTTTGGGGTATCCGCCGTGCATGAAGTAGACGTATTTCTGGCCATGGCTGTTTCTGACGTCCATGCCCTGGACGTAGCCGTCGTCAAAGTTCTCCGGCAGGAGGAAACTGTACTTGTGTTCCTTGGCGAGCAGTGGCGCGTAAGGCTTGAGGTCGACCTCGCGGCAGAGGACGGAACCGTCGGTGCCGATGAGAATGGCGGGACGCTTGGGCTCGGTGAGGCCTTCGAGGGAAAATACGCTGGGGACGGCGAGCAGGGCAGGGCAGCCGCCCTTGTCATAGGCGTTGAGCTGCTGCCTGGCGTTGGCTTCCATCAGCGCAAAGGTTGAGGTGTAGACGGCCTGTGTCTGCTGGAAGTCCTTGTACATCAGGAAGAATGTGGCCACGAGGATGAGCGCCTGGGTGAGCCAGAAAGAGAGGAAGATTTTGGTGAATGTGCTGCGCATCGGTCAGGCCTCCCGGCCCTGGGGGAATCCTGACGGGATCGCCAATTGATAGCCGACACTGCGGATGGTCTTGATCTGGTCGCCGATGTTGGCCGCTTCGTCGAGTTTGCGGCGGAGCCGACTGACGTGCATGTCAAGGCTGCGGTCGAAGGGATTGAACTGGCGGTCGAGTACGGATTCGGTGAGGTGCTCGCGGGTGAGGATTTGGCCGGGCGCCTCCATGAGCGCGCCGAGGAGTTCAAACTCGACGTTGGTGAGGTCTAGTGCTACCTGGTTGCAGGTGGCGGTTCGCGATCCGGCGTCCAACTCAATGCCGGCGACGGAGAGGTGGCGGATGGCAGGGCGAGACTCACGGGCCTGGCGGGTGGCCTGGCTGCGCCGCAGGATGGCCCGGATTCTAGCCAGTAACTCTCGTGGGTTGAATGGTTTAGGTAGATAGTCGTCGGCGCCGATTTCGAGGCCGACGATGCGATCGATGTCTTCTCCGCGAGCGGTGAGGAGGAGGACGCTCACCTGGGATGTGGTACGGAGGCGGCGGAGAACTTCAAAGCCGTCGAGGCCGGGCAGCATGACATCGAGCAGGACGAGGGCGAACTCGCCGCTGAGGGCGCGATGCAGGCCCAGTTCGCCGTGATGCTCGGTGGCGACGGAGAAGCCGTGACGGCTGAGGTAGTCCTCGAGCATGGAGCAAAGCTCCGTGTCGTCGTCGATGATCAGTATCGGTTCCATGGTTTTGCCGCGCAGCCGAAAGTAGGCTCAATTCTGGTTGTACCGCAATCGGGGGTGCGGTGGCGTAATGATTTGTAACACCTTCTTAGGAATGTCATTACAGTTCTTTACGAATCGTGACGTATTATGACGGCACCCCGCCTCGGTTGGTGGTGTGATGAATTTCAGGGGAAGCTTTCCTTTCGGGATGAGCTGTCACCCCTCGGGAGTCAGGTCGCAGGAATGCGGCATCGGCCATAGGATCGCGAGTCTCATGTGCCTTCCCTAGCTCCCGTTTTTTCTTGGACACGCGCCGAAAGCCAACCGAGGAGGGGAAGATGCAGACCACTCATTCTGAACTGGTGCCACTATGCCTGAAGGGCGACCAGAGTGCCTGGGCGCAGTTGGTTGAGGAGTATCGCGGTTTGGTGTACAGCATTTGCCTGCCGTTTTCCGCTTCGCAGCAAGATGCTGAAGACCTTGTACAAGATACGTTTGTGAAGATTTGGAACAACCTTGGCAGCTATGACCCGGCGCGAGGCGAGCTGAAGAGCTGGATTTCGACGGTGGCGCGGAACCAGCGCGTGGACCGCTTCCGGCGCAACAGTCAGCAGCGTCGCACACATTCGCTGGACGAGGGCTGGGACCAGAGCGATGCCGTTGCCATGGCCGACCGGCTGGCCGACCAGCGGCCGACACCCCAGGAGGCCGCAACCACCAGCCAGGTAATCGAGATGGTGACGCGGGCAGTGGAACAGGTGGCCCCGGAGATGCGCGAGGTGGTGAAGCTGCGCTTTCTGTTTGAGATGGATAACCAGGAGATTGCGCATCGGCTGCGCATTCCCGAAGGCACGGTAAAGAGCCGTACCAGCCGGGGACGTGCGCAGCTGGCCACGCTGCTGAGCCCGATGCGGGCGGCGCTGGGCGCAGCCTAGGCGTGCTGCTGTAGGATTGGGTGGTTCCACGCGAAACCACCCAGGCGGTCCCGCAAAACCGATGTACTCTCCCCCTTCGATACCACGTCGTCGCTGGCGCATCGCCATCCTGCTGGGCATTGGCGTACTGGTCAATTACTTTGACCGCGTGAACCTGTCGGTTTCGCAGGATTCGCTCGCGACCGAGTTCGGCGTTTCGCTGGTGATGTTTGGTTGGCTGGCGGCTGCTTACAACTTTACCTATGCCGCACTGCAGCTGCCTATCGGCGTGATTCTGGACAAGTTCGGGATTCGGCGCGTGGGCCGGTTGAGCATTTTTCTGTGGTCGGTGGCCTCTTTTGCGGCGGCGGCGAGCCCTGGGTTGCGCTGGCTGTTTGGCGCACGGCTGCTGCTGGGCGTGGGTGAGGCATCCACCTTCCCGGCCAACGGCAAGGCGATTGGGGCGTGGTTTCCGCCCCAGGAACGCAGCCTGGCCACGGCAATCAACGACTCGATGGCCAAGTTTGCCTCGGCTCTGGGTGTGCCGTTGCTGGGTTTTCTGCTGCTGCGGATGGGCTGGCGGATGAGCTTTGTGGCCACGGGAGTCATCAGCCTGGCGTACTTCCTTCTGTTCTGGGTGGTGTACATTGAGCCGCAGCACGATGCAAAGCTCTCCCCCGAGGAACTGAGCTACATTACCGGACTGCCGGAGGGAGCGGAGGACGGCCCCAGGCCGAAGAATCCCCCGTACCTGAGCCTGCTGCGCAACCGCAAGGTGCTGGCGCTGATGATTGGCTTTGGCGCGTACAACTACACGTTTTACCTGCTGCTGGTGTGGCTGCCGAAGTACCTGTCGAGCACGCTGCACATCGACCTGGCGCACGCCTTCCTCTACACGGGCGTGCCCTGGCTGGTGGCCACGATTACCGACCTGCTGGTGGGCGGATGGCTCGTGGACTGGCTGATCCAGCACGGATACAACGCGAACCGCGTGCGGAAGGTGATTCTGGCCCTGGGACTTGGCTGCGGCATGGGCATTTTTGGCGCGGCCTACGCGCATACGCCGGTGGCCGCGGTGGTGTGGATCAGCATCTCGATCGGCGGTGTGTCGGCCGCTGCGCCGATTGGGTGGTCGATTCCGTCGCTGATTGCTCCGCGACAGAGCGTGGGGACGGTGGGCGGCATCGCCAACTTCTCCAGCCAGGTGTCAGCGATTGCCGCGCCTGTGATTACCGGCTACGCGGTGCAGTCACTGCACTCGTTCATGCTGGCCTTTGGCATTGCGGCCGCGTACCTCGCGGCAGGCATTTTCGGCTACACGGTGCTGATGGGGCCGATTGAGCCAATGACGCTGCCGGTGGAATGAAGGCTACTTCCCTGCTGCATAGCGTGTGGTCTGTTGGGTGCGGCTGTTTTCCACTGCAAAGCTGCCGCTCGGCGCGGCGGTGAGCTTGAGCCAGTAGCCGGTGTCCGGACTGTCGGTCAGGTTGGCGATGTTGCCGGGCGCGGTATTTTCGGCCTTGCCGCCCTCCTCGGAGTAGTGCAACTGCCAGAGCGCTTCGAGGCCGGGAATGGTGCGAATGGTGTGCAATGTAGGCAAGGAACCGCCCTTCTTGGCGCCGTTGTCCATGATGGCCACGCGCGGGCTGATGGCATCCACTAGCGCCGGGCTTGAGCTCTGGCTCCAGCCATGGTGGCTGACGATGAGAATGTCGATGTGACCGATCCGGTTGACGGGGCACATGAGCTGCATCTCCTTGTCCCAGGTCAGATCACCCAGGTCCAGGATGCGCAGCTTGCCGAACTCGATGACAGTGCCCAGCGAGCGGGCGTTCTCTGTCTGGTCTGCCGGACGGGTCTCAGAGGCGGCGCAATAGCTGTTGGGCTGGCCGGCACCGGGCAGGGGCTGCATGATGAGGTGGGCGTCTTCGGAGATGACGGTGGCCTTGATGCCCTTGATGGGGAGCTGATCGCCGGGGGTTGGGGTGATGTGGACGAACTTGCCGGTCGCGAGGACATTCTGGTAGTCGGCGTAGATGCCGTCGGTGTCTGGGCCGTGCTCACGCAGCTCGCCGTGGTCAATGAATGTGCCGACGGGGATGCGCGCGACCAGCTGGGGAACGCCGCCAACATGGTCCATGTGGAAGTGTGTGATGAGGACGTAGTCTATGCGGGTGAGGCCGGCGTCTTTGGCGGCGGCGACGATGCGATCGGCATCGCGGCCATTGTTGGCCGGCCAGCCGGTGTCGATGAGGAGCGATTGGCCTTCGGGGGTGACGAAGAGCGTGGACTGGCCACCCTCGACGTCAATGAACCAGATGCGCAGGTTGCCGTCCTTTACCGGTGAGGTGGTGGTGGGAGCGGCGGTGACATTGACGGCCAGGGCGAAGGCCACGAGGACTATGGCTGCGATGCTGGATATGACGCGCTTAGTTACTGATTCCATTATACTTAACCTCGTTTTTGCAGATCGCCAAGACCATAGCCAGGGAAGGCGACGGCGTATTCGGCTGTTTCCAGGCAAGTCGATTCTAACCCGTGCGAGTTGCCCTTGGCTGGATGAAGAATCGATTCCACTTGCGGATTGCTGGTGTTCGGCGGCAAGCTGAATCCATGCCCGAGTTGCCGGACATTGCCGCCTATCTGACTGCGCTGGAGCCGAGAGTCCTGGGAGTACCCCTGCTGGGTGTGCGGATTGCCAATGCCTTTCTGCTGCGCACGGTTGACCCACCCGTAGGCGAGGCCGAGGGGCAGATCGTCCGCAAGCTGCGCCGAGTGGGCAAGCGCATCTGCATTGGCCTGGAGAACGATATGTGGCTGGTGCTGCACCTGATGATTGCCGGGCGGTTGCACTGGCGTGGGCCAGGAGCCAAGCTTGCTGGGCGCAATTCCCTGGCGGCCTTCGACTTCCCTGCCGGGTCGCTGGTGCTTACCGAAGCTGGGTCGAAGCGACGCGCTTCTCTGTACCTGGTGCGCGGTGGAGCAGGGTTGGCAGGAATGGACCCGGGTGGCCTGGAGGTCATGGGCTGCGGTGCGGAGGTTTTTCGGACGGCTTTGTCCCGGGAGAATCGGACGCTGAAGCGGGCGCTGACCGATCCGCGCATTGTGAGCGGGATTGGGAACGCCTACTCCGACGAGATATTGCACGGGGCACAACTGTCTCCCGTTGCGCTGACTGGCAAGATGACGGACGAGCAGTGGGAGCGCCTGTACAGGGCGACGCAGCGCACGCTTGCGGACTGGATTGCGCGGCTGGGAGCCGAGGCGCTGCGGGAGTTTCCCGAGAAAGTGACGGCTTTTCGCCCGGAAATGGCCGTTCACGGGCGATTTGGGCTTCCCTGCCCCCGGTGCGGACAACCCGTACAGCACATCCAGTACGCGGACAACGAGACCAACTATTGCGCCCAATGCCAGACGGGCGGGAAGCTGCTGGCGGACCGGGGACTGTCGCGGTTACTGAAGAGCGACTGGCCGCGAACGCTGGACGAGCTGGAAGCGCTGAAGCGAAAATAGCCGCCAATGCTGGTTTTTCCGGGAATCAAGGGGTGATTTCCGGGAAAAGAGACGGATCTCGCGCGATTAACCGGCGATTTTGTCCATCAGGGCGTCAAAGTCTTCGAGACGTGCGTACTCGATGATGACCTTGCCGCGGCCGTTGTGATCTTCGACGGTGACGCGCAGTCCCAGGGCCTGCTGGAGGCGATTCTGCGCCTCGCGGACATTGGGATCAACTGGCGGGAGCTCCTTTTCTTTATGTTTGGGGTTGCGCTCGGGGTGAATGAGCCCCTGAATGAAGGTTTCAGCCTGTCGGACAGAGAGTGAGAGGGCGATGATGCGGTTCGCAGCCTGTTCAATGGCTGCGGGGGTGTCGAGGGCGACAAGGGCGCGGGCGTGGCCAAAACTGAGGCTGCCGGCGGCTACTTTGTTCTGGACGCTTTCGGGCAGGCGGAGCAGGCGGAGGAAGTTGGAGACGGATGCGCGGTCTTTGCCGGTGCGGACGGCCATCTGCTCCTGAGTCATGCCGAACTCGCGGCCGAGGCGTTCGTAGGCGCGGGCCTGCTCGATAGGGTTCAGGTCGGCGCGCTGCAGGTTCTCGATGATGGTGATTTCCATCGCCTGTTCGTCGGAGACCTGGCGGACGAATGCCGGGACTGTGGTTTTACTGGCGCGCTGGGAAGCGAGCCAGCGGCGTTCGCCGGCGATCAATTGGAAGCGTCCACCGGGGAGCGGGCGTACGAGAATGGGCTGGACGACGCCGTTGACAGCGACAGAGGCGGTGAGCTCTTCCATTTGTCGTTCGTCGAAGTTGGTGCGGGTCTGGAAGGGATTCCGGTCGATCTGGCCGATGGCGATTTCGAGGGGGCGGCCGGTTTCGGCCTCATTCGCCGGGGCAGCGGGGTTCAGGATGCGGGGCAGCAGTGAGTCGAGACCTTTGCCGAGGGCGCGGCGGTCGGGGGTGATGCGCTTGGATTCAGTAGGGAGAGCGGACATGGATCAGATCCTCAAAGCATGATTGCGGCGGAAGGTTGAGTGTTGGCACTCGGATTCTTGATTTGGGATGTTCCACGTGGAACATTGAATAAACGTGTTCCACGTGGAACACTGGGCGGTATCTTAACCGTACGGCCAGAAGCGAACCTTGGACCCGGAGCTGGCGTGCGCTTCGGCAGCCTTGCGCCGCTCCTGCGCGCGCGTGTTGGGAATCTTGTTGCGCTCCATGAACTCTGCTGCCAACTCGAAATACGCCTCCGAACCACGGGAGCGGGCATCGTAGAGGGCGACCGGCTTGCCGTGGCTGGGAGCCTCCGCCAGGCGGATATTCCGCGGAATGACGGTCTTGAAGAGCCGATCCTTGAAATACTCGCGCAGGGTTTCGGTGACTTGCTGGGCGAGGTTGGTGCGGTCGTCGTACATGGTCAGCAGCACGCCCTCAATAGTCAGCCGTGGGTTGAGGCTGACGCGAACCCGCTCAAGGGTGGAGACCAGCTCCGAGATGCCTTCGAGTGCGAAATACTCCGCCTGCATGGGGACAATGAGACTATCGGCCGCTGCGAGGGAATTGAGGGTGAGCAGGTCGAGCGCAGGCGGGCAGTCGAGGACGACCATGTCAAACCGGTCGCGAACGGTCGCGAGGGCCTTGTGCAGGCGGAGAGCACGGTCCTCGGCATTGGCCAGTTCGATGTTGGCGCCGGTGAGATTCTTGCTGCCAGGTAGCAGCTGCAAGTTGGCAATTTCGGTGGGTAGCAGGACCTGTTCCGCAGGGGAGTCACCCATGAGGACGTCATAGATGGAGTGCCGATTGTCGTCGCGCGCGAAGCCGAGACCAGAAGTGGCATTGGCCTGGGGATCGCAGTCGACGAGGAGGATCTTGAGGCCATCGAGTGCCAGGGAGGCAGCGAGGTTGATGGCGGTGGTCGTCTTGCCGACTCCGCCTTTCTGGTTCACAATTCCGACGATCTTGCCCATAGCCGTCAAGCCTAACCGGGTAGAGGTTGAGTGGGAGGCGAAGGGAATGTGTTGCCCTGAGGGAAACTGTGGAGAAACCAAGGAAGAGTGAAGGGGTGTTGGTATCCAAACTGCGTCTGTGCTTAGGTTTAGCGTGATTCTGCGCTTTCCTTGAACAGTGGATAACTTTTGCTGGACCGGTGGAAAACTATAGCCTTTTCGGTCTATGGCCAGAAATCACGGCTCTTGGTGGTCCGGTCAAGCGGTCCTCTGGCAGTCCTCTGGATTCAGTGTTCCACGTGGAACATTTCCCTCAATATGAAGGATTCAATAATATGTAACTATTTTATTTTCTTAAACTTACCTATACTCCTTCTTTATTTAAAGCGAAGATCTGGCAAATACCTGGCCCAACAGAAGGACCTGCTGCGTACCTTTCGCCAAAGACAGTGCCCTGAGCCAGGAAATATGCCGCATTTCCTGATCCGCAAGCGCACGCAAAGCGGACTGTTCCCCTTCCGTGCTCATCACGACGACCCATCCTTGTGGCTTTACGAGTCTTACGGCGGCTGGCAGAGCTGCTTCCATCTTGTCCACCGCACGCATCGCAACGCAGTCGAAGTCCGGCGGGAGTTGCTCAGCCCTGTCTGCATGTACCTGTGTGGCAATCCCCAGAGTGCGGACGGCTTCGCGCAGAAAGGCCGCTTTCTTGTTCTGACTTTCGGCGAGAGTCACAGCTATCTCGGGGCGGCAAAGAGCAATGGGAATGCCGGGAAAGCCGGCGCCTGAGCCGAAGTCGAGTAGTCTTGTAATCCCAACCGGAAGCGCGCGGGCCACGAGAATCGACTCCAAAAAGTGCCGCCGCTGGATGCCTGCTTCATCCCGGATGGCGGTGAGGTTGGTGCGAGCGTTCCAGCGCATAAGCAGTGCCATATAGCTTGCGAAGCTCTGCAGTTGCTCCGCATCCAGGGCTGCCGATCCGGCCTCAGCCAATAGGCTATTCAAATCAGGAACAGTCATCACGGCCTCAAGCTACGGACTCTTCGACAGGCCGCGGCTTCCAGGCTTCGACGGCGTGGGCAAAGGCGGTAAAGAGCGCGCGGGAGAACGGGCTGGCCACGTAGGTGCGCTCCGGATGCCACTGCACGGCGACCACAAAATGATCGTCCGCGTCGAGCTCTACCGCCTCAACCACGCCGTCGCCAGTGGCGCGGGCTGAGACGAGCAGGCGGTCGCCGACCTTGCCGATGGCTTGGTGATGGCTGGAGTTGACCTGAACCGGCGTGGGCTCGTCTGCCGGCACCAGCGCCGCGAGTCGCGTGCCCGGCGTAAGCGTGAGGGGATGTGCGTGGGCGACTTCCCGGCCCGGGGTGTGATTGACCGCGGTTCCAACCTCGGTGGCTATGTCCTGGAGGAGCGTGCCCCCCAGCCAGACATTCAGGCTTTGTGTGCCTCCGCAGATGGCCAACACGGGCTTGTGGAGGTTGAAGGCATCCTGGATGAGCAACTCGTCGACGGCGGTTCGAGCGGGATCTGCCTGGCCGCAGGTGGGCTGGCGCTGGGCGCCGTATTTCTCTGGATCGACATCGGCCTTGCTGCCTGGCAAGAGGATTCCCTGCACTGTGGCCAGCAGCTTCGCGACCCTGGGCTGCGACTCATGCAGAGGGATGAGAATCGGTGTGAGACCGGCGGAGTGGAGCGCGGCCAGGTAGAGCGGGAGCGCCCGCTGGTTGTAAGCCGTATCGAAGCTGGTGGGTTCGGGAATGGCAACGCGAATGGACATGGTTCACCCTCATCCGGATTCTAAAGCAGCCGGGCTTTCGGTAGCCGAGCGCAGCGGAGTGGGGTGTGGAGTAAATGCTGGAGGACTGTGGAGAAAGACCGTAGGAAAGAAAACAAACCCTAGTAGCCCCCCGCCGTTGCAGACGGAAAAGTGGAAATCGGGAGAGAAACCCTATGAATACTGGCGCGGAACAGCGTACGAGTTTTAGAAAACCTGGCTGTGGAATTGAGGGCAAGTGGAAAGGTGGTCCGGAGCGGGTGTTGGCCGTACCGGAGTTCCCACGCTTCCCACATACGGCCGGAAAGAGGGTGTGGAATTCTGGGTTTGCAGCGTGGAAAGCGTGGATTGAAGCAGTAAAAATGCGGGCGTAGGTAGTGCAGGTTTTGCGCAGGGAGTGGCTTTCCCACTGAATGCACAGGGGAGGAAAGAGAGGTGGAAAAGTGGGTTGGCGGAAGGTAATATTGGCCCCTTAAGAGGAAGGAAAGGCCTTGGTGAGGGGCCGGCTGACGACGGAGGGAGGAAGGCTGGCGTATACTCCGGTTGCGGCGTTTCCGCAAAGGGGATTCGAGATGATGGCGAAGAAAGTCAGAACGATGTGGATGGCGCTGGCGCTTGTGGCGCTGGCAGGTGTGAGCGTAACAGCCAGCGCGCAGGCTGCAGCGGCGCCGGCGGCAGACCAGGTGCTGGGACCAGCGGAGACGGAAAAGTTGCTGCCCGCCAAGGTCTACTTCAAGGGCCAGTCGGCCACCATCCAGGTGCGCAACTCGGGCGGAGTGAAGTTTGCCGATGGCTACATTGTGCTGTCGACGCTGGTGGATACGAGCGGGTACTCGTCTGAGATCGCCGGCAAGTACCAGGCGTATTTCATCACGGAAGTTCCGTTGAAGATTGAAGGTCACGAACTGCCGGCGGGAGTTTACGGTGTGGGCTTCATCGCCGATAACAAGTTTGTGGTGCAGGATGTCGGCGCGCACGACCTGTTTATGGTGAGCAGCCACAAGGATGCAGAGTTGAAGCGCCCCATGCCGATGAAGGTTGTAGCCTCGGCAGACGGCTTCCGGTTGTATGCGGGGCGCAGTTACATCACCTTTGCCCGGTAACGGCTCCGTTACAGCAGGGGATCAGGACAAAAAGCGGCGCAGCCCAGAGCGGGTTGCGTCGTTTGCGTTTCACGGGGCAACGTTTCTAGGGCCTGTTCCCACTGCCTGAGTGGTGGCGACGGGAGCGGAGTTTTCCTCAGTTCAAGAAGCGACGAGTGCGCTGTAACTGGTTACTGAAGCGAGCAGCGACGCAGACATGGGGAAAACTGGCTCCGGCCTTGCGTGCCCAGAATTGCTTGGCCCGATTCACGCTCGCAACGCCATCCATCCAGGGAGTGTGAACAGGCTCTAGCAGCTGTGCACGGCAGCTTTTGGAAACGAGAGCTCGGCCAGCGCCTGGCTGACGCGGGTAATCAGCTCTTCCCAGTCGCCGGGCGCAGTCTGCCGCCATAGCCGGGCATGGGGGTACCAGGGAGTCGTAGAGAGCTGCTGCATCCAGCGCCAGTCGGACTGCCAAGGCAGAAGGAGCCAGAGCGGCTTGCCCATGGCCCCGGCCAGGTGGGCGATGACCGTGTCGGTGGTGATGACGAGATCCAGATTGGCAAGAAGGGCGGCCGTGTCGGCGAGATCCGCATCCTCCCGGCAGCCGTCGATCAGGGAAACCCCGTGCGGCAGTGAGACGATCTGCGCGGCGGCATCGCCCTTCTGCAGGGAGACGAAGGATATCTCCGGGAAGGCCTGCAGGAGCGGAAGCAGGGTGCTGAGTTGCGTGGAACGGTCCTTGTCGGCGCGATAGCTGGGGTTGCCGGCCCAGGCGAGGCCAACGGAGGGCTGATCGAGGGAGAGGGCCAACTCGGCGACGCGCTCGGCGGCGCGTTCGGCATCGGCGCGAAGGTAGGGGATATGGGCCGGAATCGTCTCCAGGGTGGTGTGCGAAATAGCGGTCATGCTCATAAGCGGGCAGTGCAGATCGAAGGGGGGCAAAGGGTCGCCCTGCGCCAGCAGTTGTCCGCCCAAAGCCTCAACCAGTGGCCGCAACAGGCGCGCCAGGGGGGCCTGCACTTCGAGCAGAATTTCGGCGCCGAGGGCGGCAGCTCGGGGCAGAAATCGGACAAACTGCAGGGTGTCACCGAGGCCCTGCTCGCAGTAGACAAGGAGCCTGCGATTGGCTGCGGGCCGGGTGAACAGGGATTCCCCACGCCAGCGTGGCTGGGCAAAACGCCGCGGCCGGGCGTGGACCTCGCGGAAGAGCCAGCGCACCTCATAGTTCTGCCAGCCGCGTTCGAAGTCGCCCATGCGCAGTTGGGTGAGAGCGAGATTGTAGCGAGCGCCGGGATGGGTAGGGTCCTGGAGTACTGCAGACTGGTGCGCGGACAGAGCCTCGGCGACGCGGCCGAGGCGCAGCAGGGCGTTGCCGCGGTTGGAGGCGGCGGTTTTGTGGCCCATGGCCTCGGCGCTGCGGAAGGCATCGATGGCTGCTTCGATCGCGGCAGCCTCGAAGCGCTCTGAGGCCTCCGCGAGCCGCAAGATGCCGAGCGCGTTGCAGATTTCAGCGTTGCCGCGCAGGGGGGCAGGGTGGAGAAACCGTGAGGAGGCCGCTTCCAGCGGATCAGGCGGATCCGGCACGGCACAGCCGGCGAATTGGAGTGGGGTAGATGTTGGGTTGGTTTCGCATGCTGTGGCCAACCGCAGATCCTGATGGGCCAGGGCAAACTGACCCTGCTCCAGATGCAGATAAGCGAAGGCGACATGGACGTTGCTGTTTTCAGGAGCCAGCGCAAGGGCGCGCTGGTAGTGGGCGTCGGCTTGGGTGAACAGCTTCCGCGAGCGGGCCAGGTTGCCCAGGTTCAAATGAGCCGAAAGCAGCTTAGGGTCCGCGGCGAGGGCCTGCTGGTAGCTGAGCTCGGCGAGTTGGTCGCGGCCGTCGGCAACCAGGGACACGCCCATATTCAACCAGGCCGAGGCAAAGTTTGGCAGCTTCAGCACCGCCTCGCGATACTGGTGGATGGCCTGGGCATGCTGACCCAGCTTGCCGTGGACAAAGCCGAGGGCGAAGTGGCGATGGGCGCTTGTCTGGGCAGAGGAAGCGCCCTGTGTGGGTTTTTCCAGCTTTTCCAAGGCTGCGGCGCGCTGCAAGCTGACCAAAGCAGCGGGGAATTTCTCTTCAAGCGCGAGCACATTCCCGAGGCCATAGTGAGCCTGAGCGAGGTTCGGCTTGAGGGCGAGCGCACGATGGAGGAGCGAGGCAGCGGGGCCGAGGCGTCCCTTGATGGTGAGCAACTCGCCGAGCGCCAGCAAGGCAGAGAGCTCAAACGGATGGAAGCGCAGGGCCGCGTGCAGGTGATTCTCAGCCGCGTCAAGATCCCGAATGGCCTGGTAGGCGTGGGCGAGCGTGGTGTGGGCCAGGGCACTGGTGGGGTTGGCATCGACGGCGGCCTGGGCCATGCGCAGGGCGGGCAGCGGCAGGCCGGACTGGCGTGCGATGAGGCTGAGGCCGAGCAGCGCCTGCTGGTTGGCGGGCTCGGTTGCCAGGGCCATGCGGTAAAGCTCGGCCGCAGCAAGCAAGTGCCCGCTGGAGTGCAGCGAGTGGGCTTCGGCGATGGGGCTGGCTTGGGTGGCAGGCATGGCTCTGTCATGAGGGTAGCCTCAGGTCTCTGCTGCGCATGAGGCGGAATCCGGCGAATTGTCACGGCGTGTTTCAGCGCGGAATCCCCGTGCCAGAATGGGATTGCAACTTCGTCACAGCTGGTTCCATCGCCGCGGGGCTATACTTTTTGGGATTCCGCAGGGGGGATGTTCAAGATGCGCAAGATACGGATGGCAATGGTCCTGATGGTGGCAATGGCGGCCGCAGGGCTGGTTTTGGGGTCGGCACAGGCCCAGCAAACGCAGCAGGCGGCGAAGGATCCGTGGTGGAAGCACGCGGTGATTTACGAGATTTATCCGCGCAGCTTTCAGGACTCCAATGGCGACGGCGTTGGCGACATCAACGGGATCACGGCGCGGCTGGATTATCTGAAGGACCTGGGCATCGACGCCATCTGGATTACGCCCATGTATCCGTCGCCGGGTGTGGATTACGGCTACGACATCAGCGACTATACGGCGATCGACCCGGCGTACGGCACCATGGAGGACTTTGACCGCATGGTCACGGAGGCCAAAAAGCGCGGCATTCACGTGCTCATGGACTATGTGATCAACCACACGAGCGACCAGAACAAGTGGTTTCTGGAGTCGCGGTCGTCGCGCACCAATCCCAAGCGGGACTGGTACATGTGGCATGACGGCAAGGTGGGCGCGGACGGCACGTTGGAGCCGCCCAACAACTGGCAGAGCTGGTTCGGGCACTCGGCATGGACGTGGGACGAGACGACGAAGCAGTACTACTACCACTACTTCTATGTGCAGCAGCCGGACCTGAACTGGCACAACCCCGAGGTGCGCAAGGCGATGTACGGGGTGCTGGAGTTCTGGATGCGCCACGGCGTGTCGGGCTTCCGCATCGATGCGGTTTCGCGGCTGTTTGAGGACCCGGAGATGCGGGACGATCCGTACCTGCCGGGAACCAACGCCTATGGAGATCGCAACATCCAGCACAAGTACACGGACGACTTGCCGGAGGTGCATGACGTGCTGAAGGAAGTGCGCCACGTGGTGGACCAGTTCCCAGGCAACCCGGTCCTGGTGACCGAAGCCGACGAGCCGACGGTGGCCGACCTGACCCGGATGTACGGCAACAATGATGAAGTGCAGTTGCCCATGGACTTTCAGATTGCCGACGTGAACGAGCTGTCGGCGACGCGCTTCCGCAAGCTGTTCAACGAGGTTGAAGCGAACACGGCGCATGGGCAGCCGGAGTACTTTTTCAGCAATCACGACCAGCCCCGCCAGTGGGATCGCTACGGCGACGGCGAGCACAACGACCAGATTGCCAAGCTGATGGCCACGCTGCTGCTGACCACGCGCGGCACGCCGCAGATGTACTACGGCGAAGAGCTGGGGATGCGCACCACGCCGCCGACGCGGATTGAGGATGTGCACGACCCGATCGGCAAGCTGGGCTGGCCGAAGGAGAAGGGACGCGACGGGGAACGCACGCCGATGCAGTGGAGCCCGGGTGCAGACGCTGGTTTTACGAGCAACCATCCGTGGCTGCCGATTCCGGCATCTGCTTCGACATACAACGTGGAGACCGAGCGCGCCGACCCCAACTCCATCTTCAACGTCTACAAGCGTCTGCTGGAGTTGCGCAGGACCGACCTCGCGCTGCGCGATGGCACACAGGAGTCGATCAACGAAGACGATACACATGTCTTCACTTTCCTGCGGCACACGGAAAAGGAGACGGTGGTGGTGGCGCTCAACATGAGCGCGGAGCCACGGACGATCCTGGTGCAGGTGGGCGCGGCGCACGAAGCGCAGGTGCTGTTCCGGTCGTTGGGCGCCGATATGGGGACGGTGAAGCTGACGGAGATACGGCTGGAGCCGTTTGGGACGATTGTGGCGCGGATCAAATAGCTACTTGCCGCCCCAGCTGAGAATGGGCAGCAGGCTGGAGTAGTCGTCGGTCCATAGGCGCAGGCCGCGCCGCGGCTGAATAGGTTTGGCTGCGAGGGCAATCGCGGGCAACTGCCAGAAGGCGTCGTTGTCGGTGACCAGCACCCAGGTGGAGGAGAATGCGCCAAGATCTTCGTGTATCGGAGCATGGATGATGGCGGCGCGCATTCCGGCGGATTTTGCCAGCAGAGCAATGGCCGGGGGCAGGTCAAGATATTGGTTTGAAACATGGAAGGCGAGTACGCCGCCGGGCGCCATATGCCGCCGATAGAGCGTCATCGCTTCACGCGTAAGCAAGTGCAGGGGAATGGCGTCGCCGGTGAAGGCATCGACAACGAGCACGTCATAGTGGTTGTCCGGCTCTGCCGCAAGAGAGAGCCGTGCGTCGCCACTGGCCACGGTGATGGTCGCGGCGGAGTCGTGGATGTAGGTGAAGAAGCTGCGCGCCAGGGGTTCCACGGCGGGGTTGATTTCGTAAAAGCGGAAGCTGTCGCCCGGCTGCCCATAGGCGGCCAGCGTGCCCGCGCCCAGGCCGATGATGCCTACACGTTTGGTGCGGCCAGTGCAGCAGTTGGCCAGGGTAAGGCCAACGCCGGAGTCGGTGGCGTAATAAGTTGTGGGCGTATGGCGAAACTCTGCCGCGGACCACTGTGTGCCGTGCTCGACCGACCCGTTGATCAGGGTGCGCACGCTGAAGGCCTGGGGCGGATAGAGGGATGTCTTGACCCGTAGCGGGCCGTAGAAGTTGCGCTCCGCGGCCAGCGTATTCAGGGTGAAGGCGGAGTACATCATGCTGAGTACGACGCCCATGAGCGCGACCCCGACGGCCCAGAGCAGCCGCTGCGCCCAGCCGTCGTTCCACACGACGACCAGAGCCACGGCGGCGGTAGCGGCAAAGGCCAGCGCGATGTCGTAGTTGAAGCGGAAGAGCAGCGGGCAGAGGATGGCGATGAAGCAGGACCCGGCTACTCCGCCGGCGGCCAGGAAGAGATAGAAGAGGGTGGTTTCGCCGGAGTTGCGCGGACGCTGCGCGTAGACTTCCGCGTGGCAGAAGTAGCAGGCGAAAAACAACTCCACAAGGAAGAAACCGACGCTGATGGCGATGGGCAGGCTCATGTCCGTTTTGGAGAGCATGTAGCCGAGACTGGCGAGCATCACGGCGAGAAAACGGATGATCAGCCAGCGGCGGTAGAGCCCTGGCGCGTCGAAAGCCAGGATGAAGGTAAGCAGGTAGACGCCGAGGGGGAGAATCCAAAGCAGCGGGATGGCGGCAATGTTCTGGGAGAGGTAGCTGGTGACGGCGGCGAGTTGCATGGCTGCGGCCATGGGTAGCAAAAACCAGAGGAGACGGGCGCGGCTGCTGGCGAAGGGCTCGGTGGTGGCAGGGGCAGCGTCGGCTGGTGCTGCGGCGGGGCCGGCCGTCAGGGCGATGGCCGCGAGCAGAAGGGCGAGCAGGAGAAATCCGGCCGCCCAGGCGAGCTTTTGCTGGACAAGCGTGAGGTAGGGCTCGACGAGCGTGGGATAGGCCACCAGGGCGAGCAGGGAGCCGACGTTCGAGAGCGCGTAGAGGTGGAAGCGGACCGAGGCCTGTTCCCGGCGGGCGAGCCAGACCTGAAGCAGCGGGCTGGTGGCGGCCAGCAGCAGAAAGGGCAGTCCGATGCCCGATCCGAGTGCGGCAAATATGGCCGAAACCGGGTGGGCGGCCGCCTGGGAGAGATCGGCGTGGAGCCAGACCTGCGCCAGCAGCGTGAGCACCGCGACCGCCAGCAGGACGACATGCGCCTGCTCCTGGCGGCGAACCGGGAGCCGGCTGGTGAGCCAGTGTGTGTAGAGGTAGCCGACCAGCAGCATGAGCTGGAAGAAGACCAGGCAGGTGATCCAGACGGACGAGGAGCCGCCGAGCGCGGGCAGGATCGCCCGTGCGGCCATGGGCTCGACCAGAAACAGCAGGAACGCGGAGGTGAAGACGGCGCAGGAGGCCAGGAGGCGCGAAGACAGCATAAATCCCCTCAAGTGCCGGGGAGATGCGGCGCACAGCTTGTGGGCGCAGCCCCCGGGCAAAACCACGGATTGGCAGCAAGGCAACACTATACAGTCCGGCACGGCAAAGGAATTGTGTTCCCGGACAGGATTCTTCCCCGCCCCGGTGTTCCGTCTCGCGGAGGCTTTCGTTAGGATGGGAAGCACGGCAGCCCCGGGTGTGGAAGCTGCCGGCAGGAGGGTTGACCGGATGAAGATGCGGCCAGGTGCGGTAACGGGATTTCTAATGTGCGGCAAGGAGTGGACCGACGGCGAGGTGCTGGAAGTACGCTCGCCCTGGGACCAGGGAATTGTGGGCCGGGTGACCCTGGCCACCCGCAACGACGCCCGCCAGGCAGTGACCCACGCCGTGGCCAGCCTGCGCCGCACCCGCGCCCTGCCCCGGTGGAAGCGCAAGGAGATTCTGGAGGACATAGCCTCTGCCCTGATTGAGCAGAAGGAGCGGTTTGCGCAGTTGATAGTGGCCGAGGCGGGCAAGCCCCTGCGCACTGCCCGCGGCGAAGTGGAGCGGTCCATTCTGGTCTTCAAGACAGCTGCGGAAGAGGCGGTGCGGCTGGGTGGCGAGTCCATTCCGCTGGATCTTTCCGAGGGCAACGAGGGCCGCTGGGGACTGGTGCAGCGCTTCCCTGTCGGGCCCATTCTGGCGATAACGCCGTTCAATTTCCCCCTGAATTTGGTGGCGCACAAGCTGGCGCCGGCCATTGCCGCCGGTTGCCCGGTGCTGCTGAAGCCGGCTCCGCAGACACCCTTGACCGCTCTGGCTCTGGGCGAAGTAGTGCTGAAAGCGGGTTGGCCGGAGGAGGCTTTGTCCGTGCTTCCTTTGTCGAATGGAGATACTGCGTGGCTGGCGGAGCGTGAAGAGCGCATCAAGATGGTCAGCTTTACCGGCTCGGCCGCGGTCGGCTGGGCGCTGAAGGCCAGGAGCGGCAAGAAGCGGGTGACGCTGGAGCTGGGCGGCAACGCGGCCTTGATCATGCACTCCGATTGGCCGGAATTGGAAACCGCCGCCCTGCGCACCGCCAACGGAGCCTTCAGCTACAGCGGGCAAAGCTGCATCAGCGTGCAGCGGGTATATGTGCACCGGCCGGTCTTCCAGAGTTTTCTGTGGAAGGTGGTGGAACGCGGCAATCGCCTGGTGCGCGGCAATCCAGCGGACGAAGCGACAGAGTTGGGCCCGGTGATCCGGCCGGCGGAGGCGGAGCGCATTGAGGCTTGGGTGAAGGAGGCGGTTGAAGCCGGCGCCAAGCTGGTGGAGGGTGGGGAGCGCGAGGGCTCAGTGGTGGAGCCGACGATTCTGACTGCGACCCGGCCCGGGATGAAGGTTCACGACGAAGAAATCTTCGGCCCGGTGCTGTCGATTGAGCCGTACGACGACTTTGAGGACGCGCTGGCCAGCGTGAATCACTCCAGATACGGTCTGCAGGCGGGTCTGTTTACGCGCGATGCGGGGCGCATCATGACCGCCTACCGCGAGCTCGAGGTGGGGGCGCTGATAGTGGGCGACACGCCGACGTGGCGGATGGACGCGATGCCCTACGGGGGCATCAAAGACTCGGGACTGGGCCGCGAGGGGTTGCGGTCAGCCATTGAGGAGATGACCGAGCCGCGCATGATGGTGATGGCAATCCGGGAATAAAGGAAACAAAGCAGATTTATTTTGGTCAAAGGCAATCTTTTCCTTTATTGGGATATCTGGGTCCTGGTCCCCAGGGAACCAGGCCAGCGGCCCGGCTCGGGTGGATGCTTTGTGCCGGAGTGAAAGAGGCTGGGCCTGAGAGCCTGCCCTATTTTCAGTGCGGCTGACTACAAGAGATTGTGGCTGTCTTTCATTGGGACGGAAGATACTGTGTTTTCTGACTGAGGGCACCCGAGAAGCGATGCACCACAGTTTGGGACGCTGTCAAAAGGCCATCCAGCCAACTCCGTAGCACAAACCTTCGCCAATTTCGGCAGCCTGTTTGTTTTCAATTGCTTATCGCGGTTCCATTCCCGTATATTTTTTTGAATCCCAACACCTACACAGGTGCGTCCTTTGGTCGCATCCTGCTATATTGAAACTTCGGGGCAGGCCCATATACGCTTTCCCTGTCTAAAGCACAATCTCAAAGAACACAGTTCTGTGTGACCTGCATCACCAAAAGGAAGCACAGCCAACCGGAAGCAGGGAAGCATTCATGGCGCAGATTTTTGACCGCAGCTCGAACGCGCTGGCACGCATGAGCCTGGTCCTGACGGGTCTGATTGTCATCGCCCTGGGCGTAACGCTGGACAATTTGCAGCGTTCTCCATGGGTTACCCGACAGGGGCAGCGGCCGGACCAGCCGGTGCCGTTCAGCCACAAGCACCACGTGCAGGGACTGGGACTTCAGTGCCAGTACTGTCACACCTCGGTGGAGAAGTCCAGCTACGCCGGCATTCCGCCGACCAAGACGTGCATGAACTGTCATGCGCAGATCTGGACCAACGCAAGCCTGCTCGAGCCGGTTCGGCAGAGCTGGGCGACGGGCGAGAGCCTGGTGTGGACCAAGGTGCACGACCTTCCGGATTACGTTTACTTCAATCACTCCATCCATGTGAACAAGGGCATTGGCTGCTCCAGCTGCCATGGGCGCGTCGACCTGATGCCGCTGATGTATGCCCAGAACACGTTGCAGATGGAGTGGTGCCTGAACTGCCACCGCGACCCGGCCAAGAATCTTCGCCCCACCTCGCAGATTTACAACATGGCGTGGGATGGTCCGTCGAGCGAGAAGCCGGTGTGGTGCTCGGTCGGAGACGACAAGAGCGGCAAGCCGACGGCGCAGAGCGTCAACTGCGCCACGCAGGATCCTGCGACGAAGGGCCTGGCGGCCGCCGGAGTTGGCGGCACGGGCAGCGTGGAGCTGGTCAGCGCCAGCTACACCAAGTTCACCAGCCAGCGCGAGCTGGGCAACTACCTGATTGAGCACTACAAGATTCGCAAGCCGAATGAGCTTTCAAGCTGCGAGGTGTGCCACCGATGAGCAGCGAGCGCGGAAACGACATGATGAACGAAGACAATGGTCTGACGCTGGCAGAGGTTCGCGCCAAGCTCAACGGCTCCAAAGGCAAGCGCTACTGGCGCTCCATCGACGAGCTGGCTGGTACGCCGGAGTTTGAAGCGGCCGTCGCCAAGGAATTTCCCGACCAGGCGCAGGAGTGGGTAGACCCCGTTTCGCGCCGTGGTTTCATGAAGCTGATGGGCGCATCGATGGCCCTGGCCGGTCTGGCCGGTTGCACCAAGCAGCCCGACGAGCCGATCTATCCGTATGTGAAGCAGCCGGAAGACCTGGTTCTGGGCAAGCCGAACTACTTTGCCACCGCCTATCCGTCGCCCAACGGCGGCGTGCCGCTGTTGGTCAAGTCGGACTCGTACCGCCCGATCAAGGTGGACGGCAACCCGGACCATCCCTACAATCTGGGCTCGTCGGACCCGTACACGCAGGGCACGCTTCTCGACCTGTACGATCCGGATCGCTCCCAGCACTCCACCCTGCGCGGCGAGCGTCGCGAATGGGCCGAGTTTGTGGAGGTTTTCCGCGAAAAGCTGATCGCCTCAAAGGCCACCGGCGGCGAAGGCATCTACTTCCTGAGCTCCACCATCACCTCGCCAACCATGGCGCGGCAGTGGGCTGAGGCGCAGACGGCATATCCCAAGGCCAAGCTGGTCCAGTACGACCCAGTCAACCGAGATGCCGTTCGCGCTGCCATCGGCGCCAAAGACCTGCAGTACGATCTCTCCGGCGCCGACGTGATTGTCTCGCTCGATGCCGACTTCCTCTCGACCGCCGCCTTCCCCGGCTTCCACAAGCTGGTGCGCGAGTATGTGGCGCGGCGCAAGGATCCGGCGAAGGACCTGAACCGTCTCTACGTGGTCGAGAGCACCACCTCGACCACCGGCCTGAAGGCGGAGCATCGCCTGGGCCTGCGTGCCGGTGAGATTCCCGCATTCGCCGCTGCGCTGGCCAGGGAACTGGGCGTCAATGCCTCCGCTCCTGCAACGAACTGGAGCGAGTCGGAAACCCGCTTCGTCAAGGCTCTGGCGAAAGACCTGAAGGCCAACGCCGGCAAGTCGGTGGTCATCGCCGGCGAGCAGCAGGACGCTTCGGTGATCGCCCTGGCCGTCGCCATCAACCAGGCGCTGGGCAACTTCGGCAAGACGGCTTTTGCGACCGACACCGTTCAGCCCATGCCCTCGGCGCAGACCGCCGGACTCAAGGCTCTGGTGAACGACCTGTGGTCGGGCAAGGTGGACTGGCTGGTGATTCTGAATGCCAACCCGGTCTACACCGCTCCGGCTGACCTGAACTTCAAGGCCGCACTCGACAAGGCGAAGGTAACCGTTCATCTGGGCACGCATGCCGACGAGACAGGCCTCGAAACCATCTGGCACCTGGCCGGCACGCATTACCTGGAGACGTGGTCTGATGTGCGTGCCTATGACGGCACGGTTTCCGTCATTCAGCCGCTCATCGATCCGCTGTATCACGGGCACTCGGCGCATGAGGTGATTCAACTGCTTTCCGACGATGCGCTGGTTTCGCCTTACGAAGCGGTACGGGCAACGTGGAAAGCGCAGCTCTCCAAGTCCGGCGATTTCGAGTTGAACTGGCGCAAGACGCTGCACTCTGGCTGGGTGGAAGGCACGGCCTTCGACAAGGGTACATCGGTCACCGCAGCCACTCTGCAGGTTCCGGCTCCCGCAGCGAAGGATGCTATCGAAGTCATCTTCCGCGCGGATCCGACTATTTACGATGGCCGCTTTGCCAACGTCGGCTGGCTGCAGGAGCTGCCCAAGCCGGTCACCAATCTGAGCTGGGACAACGCCGCGATGCTCTCCGGCGCAACGCTGACCGAGCTGAAGATTGAAGAAGGCGACATTCTGGAGATCAACCTCGCCGGCCGTGTCGTCAAGACCCCGGTGATGGTGGTTCCCGGTCACCCGGATCACTCGGTTACCGTCTATCTCGGCTACGGCCGCGAGCAGGCCGGCCGCGTGGGTTCAGGCGCCGGCTTCAACGCCTACCTGCTGCGCACCTCGGATGCCCCGGTTTTCGCCTCCGGCGCAAAATTGGCCAAGGTGGATGGCAAGTGGGGCTTTGCGGTTACCAAGAGCCATTTTGAAGATCACCGCTCGGGCCTGTTTGGCGGCAAGGGCACGGGCAACAACTCCCTCGAAGCCGACGAAGCCGAGACGCGCGGCATTATTCGCTCCGCGACACTCGACGAGTTCAGGGCCAACCCCGGCTTCGCCAACGAAGGCGAAGAGCATCCCAAAGTCGAGCGCGACAATACGCTCTTCCCCAACTGGGAGTACAACGGCAACGCCTGGGGTATGTCGATCGACCTGAACAGTTGCACCGGCTGCAACGCCTGTATCGTGAGCTGCTACGCGGAGAACAACATCGCGGTGGTGGGCAAGCAGCAGGTTCGCATCGGCCGCAACATGCAGTGGCTGCGCATCGATACGTACTTCGAGGGCGATCTGGCTACGCCCAAGGCGCACTTCCAGCCGATGGCCTGCCAGCACTGCGAAAACGCGCCCTGCGAGCAGGTTTGCCCGGTCGGTGCAACGGTGCACACGCCGGAAGGCCTGAACACCATGGTCTACAACCGCTGCGTGGGCACCCGTTACTGCTCCAACAACTGCCCGTACAAGGTGCGCCGCTTCAACTTCCTGCTCTTCTCCGACTTTGAAACAGAGAGCCTGAAGCTGATGCGCAATCCGGATGTCTCGGTTCGCAGCCGTGGCGTGATGGAAAAGTGCAGCTACTGCGTGCAGCGGATCTCTGCGGCCAAGATTGATGCCGACAAGGAAAACCGCGCAGTGCGCGACGGCGAAGTGGTTACGGCCTGCCAGCAGGCCTGCCCCGCATCGGCCATCACCTTCGGAAATCTGAATGACAAATCCAGCCGCGTGGCTATGCTCGCCAAGAACGAGCGCAGCTACTCCGTACTGGCCGATCTCAACACTCGTCCGCGCACCACCTATGTGGCCGCGGTCCTGAATCCGAACCCCGAACTTGCCGAGACGCCTGTTGAACACGTCCCGGCGAAGGGCTAAGAGGCTCGAACTGTCGATGGCAACCAACGAGATACTGACAGAAGATCCGGGGCTCGACCCGGCAACCGGAGAATTCCGGGTCCTTGCGCCGGGCTATAGCTTCAAGTCGGTGACGGCGAAGATCTCCGACATCGTGCTGGCACCCAAGACCTCCCTGGGCTGGCTGCTGCTCTTTGCCGTGGCCGGCGCAGTGGCTACCCTGGTGCTGGTCGCGGTGACCTGGCTGTTCTTGAAAGGCACCGGAATCTGGGCCATCTCCCAGCCCGTGGCCTGGGGATTCGCGATTATCAACTTCGTCTGGTGGATCGGTATCGGCCATGCCGGCACCTTGATCTCCGCCATTCTGCTGCTCTTCAAGCAGAGCTGGCGCAACTCCATCAATCGCTTTGCGGAAGCGATGACGATCTTCGCCGTGGTCTGCGCGGGCATGTTCCCGCTGATCCACGTAGGCCGTCCGTGGCTGGGCTACTGGCTCTTCCCCTACCCCAACACGATGAACGTGTGGCCGCAGTTCAGATCACCCCTGTTGTGGGATGTCTTTGCTGTCTCGACGTATGCGACCATCTCCATCGTCTTCTGGTATGTGGGCATGATTCCCGACTTCGGCACCCTGCGCGACCGGGCTCACTCACCCTTCGCCAAGTACATCTATGGCTTGGTTTCGCTGGGCTGGCGCGGTTCGGTTCGCCACTGGATGCGCTATGAGACCGCCTCCCTGCTGTTGGCCGGGTTGGCAACGCCCCTGGTGCTCTCAGTGCACACGGTCATCAGCTTCGACTTTGCCGTGGCGGTGCTGCCGGGCTGGCATACCACAATCTTCCCGCCCTACTTCGTCGCCGGCGCTGTCTACTCCGGCTTCGCCATGGTGCTCACGCTGGCCATTCCGCTGCGCAAGTTCTACCACCTGGAAGGCCTTGTCACCGAGCGCCATATCGACAACATGGGCAAGGTGATGCTCGCGACCGGTTCCATCGTGGCTTACGGCTACGGCATGGAAGTCTTCATGAGCTGGTACTCGGCATCGCACTGGGAAGCCTTCATGATGTGGAACCGCATGTTCGGGCCCATCGGCTGGTCGTACTGGGTGCTTGTCTTCTGCAACATCGCCTTCCCGTTGACCACCTTGTGGGTGCGCAAGCTGAGAACCAACATCAGCTTCATGTTCCTCATCTCCATCATTGTCAACGTTGGTATGTGGTTTGAGCGCTTTGTCATCGTCGTCACCAGCCTGTACCGCGACTTTCTGCCCTCCTCGTGGGGCACCTATCGCGCGACCAAGTGGGACTACATGACCTATGTCGGAACACTGGGCCTGTTCACCGCACTGTTCCTGCTGTTTGTGCGCTTCCTGCCCATGATTCCCATGAACGAAATCAAGATGATGCTGCCCTCGGCCAAGCTAACTGCCAAAGCCGAAAAGGCAGTCGGGGCGGGTGACTGATGCCAGTAGCCAGGGAAGGAATCTACGGCCTTATCGCCGAGTTTGAAACGCCAGGAGATCTGGTGCGCGCAGCCGAGGCCGCTCACAAAGCCGGCTGGCGACGCATGGACTGCTATACCCCTTATCCAGTGGAAGAAGCCGCCGAAGCCATCGGCTTCCACACCAACAAGGTGCCGTTGCTGACCCTGGTGGGTGGGCTGATCGGTCTGTGCGCCATGTTCTCGCTCGAGACATGGATCTCGACACTGGCCTATCCGCTCAACATTGCGGGACGTCCGACATACTCCTGGCCGGCATTCATTATTCCGGCCTATGAGTGGACGATTCTGTTTGCCGGCCTGTCGGCGGCCTTCGGCATGCTTGCGCTAAACGGGCTGCCCACACTCTACCACCCGCTGTTCAATGCGCCGAACTTCCGCAGCGGCGCGACGGACGACAAGTTTTTCCTCTGTCTCGAAGCACTGGATCCGAAGTTTGACCTGGCCGAAACCAAGGCTTATCTCGAAGCATTCAAACCCAATTCCGTGGTGGAGGTGGAGTACTAATGAAGACGACCTTCACCCGTAGCATCGCCCTCACCGTAGCCGCCGCCAGTCTGCTGGCCGCTGTCGGCTGCCGCCAGGACATGCAGAATCAACCCAAGTTTGTTCCGCAGCGCGGAACGGAGTTCTTTGCCGACCACCGCTCGGCGCGTCCGCAGGTGGAAAACACCGTGGCCCGCGGGCAACTGAAGGAAGACAGCTACTTCTACACCGGCGTTGTGATCGGCGCCAACGGATACAAGGAAGAGCGCAACGAGCTGCCCTTCCCGGCAACCGAAGCGGTGCTTGAGAAGGGCCAGGAACGTTTCAACATCTATTGCACGCCCTGCCACTCGCGGGTAGGCAACGGTCTGGGAGAGATTGTGCAGCGCGGCTACAAGCCGGCGGCCAACCTCCAGGACCAGGTGCGGCGCGCCCAGCCGCTCAGCCACTACTTCTACGTCATGAGCCACGGCTACGGCGCCATGCCCGACTACTCCGCGCAGCTTACCTATGAAGAGCGCTGGGCGGTTGCGGCTTACATCCGTGCGCTGCAGCTCAGCCAGGATGCGACCGCCCAGGATGTCCCCACCGGCACCAAGGTGGACAGCCTGAAGAACATTGCCGCGGCCAAGGGACTTCCGGCAGACTTTGCCGGCCCATGGCAACTGCCTTCCACAGCAATTCAGGCGTATCCGGCCAACAAGAACGAGGGAACGCCGGGCATGGCTCCTGCCTATCCCGTGGACCCCAAGGTTTTCATCCCCAAGCAGGCCATGCCGGCCCAGCCCAACGCAACGAAACCCGCTGAAGCGCCAGCTGCGCCCAAGGCGGGGAATTAAGGAGCCAGGAAAATCACGATGACAAACGCTCCTCACGCTAAAACACTGCCCGCCGACCTGAACGCGCCCGCCTTCGTCAACACGTGGCGCGCCCGGGCTTTGATGGTCGCGGTCCTCTTCTCAGTCACCGCCGTGGTGCTGGCCATTGCCGAAAAAAGCTGGGAACACTTCTTCCGTGCCTGGATTGTGGGTTTGACGCTCACCTTCGGATTCACTTGCGGCGGCATGGCCCTGCTGATGGTGCAGCATGTTTCCGGCGGCAAGTGGGGGCTTTTGCTCCGCCGTCCGCTGGAAGCAATGAGCCGCTGCCTGCCTCTGGTCTTCGCCTACTGGGTAATTCTGGCCGCGATGGTGAAGGGCCTGTACCAGTGGGCTGCTTATCCCACGGAAGCCCTGGCCAAGGCGGCTGTTGCCGCGGGCAGGCTTCCGGAAGCCGCGGTCCACGCCATCCTGTGGAAGCAGCCGATGCTCAACGTCAAAGCCTTCTGGATCGTGAACCTGATCTGCTTCGCCATCTGGGGCTTTTACACCTGGCGTCTGAACGCCCTCAGCCTGCAGCGGGATGCGGACAAGGCGGGCAACACCGCCATCTGGATCAAGCGGATGGAGAACCTGAGCGGCTTTGGCCTGGTGGTTTACGCCATCACCATGAGCGCGGCGGTCATCTACTGGGTGATGAGCCTGGATGTTACCTGGGCCTCTTCCATCTACGGCCTTCTGTTTCTGGTCGGCCAGGGTTACCAGACCTTGGCGCTGGCGATTATTACCGTCCTCTCGCTGTCGAAGGCCGAGCCCTTCAAGACAATCCTGCGCACCACTGAGCAGCATGACCTTGGTAAGTTCACCTTCGCCTTTGTGATGCTGAACATCTACCTGGCCTTCTCCCAGTACCTCATCATCTGGTCGGGCAACCTTCCCGACGAGATTCCCTGGTATCTGAACCGCTTTCAGGGTGGATGGGGCATCATCGCCACCCTCAACTTTATCTTCCATTGGCTTATTCCGTTCTCCCTCCTGCTGTCGCGCGACATCAAGCGCAACAAGACTCGGCTGATCCGCGTGGCGCAGTGGATGATCTTCGCCAAGGCCTTCGATCTTTTCTGGCTGGTGGAGCCGAACTTCCCGGATGCGGCGCGCAACCTGCACTTCAGCCTGGGAATGCTCGAGTATATCGCGGTGCCGGTAGCCATGACCGCCCTTTGGGTCGCCTTCTACTGCACGCAACTGAAGAGCCGGCCGCTGGTCGCCACCAACGATCCGCACCTGGCGGAGATTCTGGAGCCCGAACATGCCCATGCATGAGCACCATAGTCCCACGGAGCCGGTTGAGGTCGATGCCTCGCTGGGATACGAAGGTTCCGACGTACGCGTATCCGGCGTGGTTGTCTTTCTCACCGCGCTGGGTATATTTGTCGTCGTCACCGCGGTGCTCTGCATCGGGATCGGCAAGGTCATCAACAGCCAAATTGCCAAGGCCGATGGGCCGGTGAGCAAGTGGAGCCACCCGGTCGATGTGCGCAACCTGGGCAACCTGGCCAACAGTCCTGCTCTGCAGCAGCAGTTCCAGACGCTGGCCAACCGTTTCCCGACTCCGCGTCTGCAGAACGACGATGGCTACGAAGAGATCTACGAGATGCACCAGCGCGAAGATCTGCTGCTGGAGAACTACAGCTGGGTCAACCCGGCTGAGGGCAAAGTTCGCATTCCGATCGAGCGGGCGATGCAACTGGTAGCCGAGCGCGGATTGCCGGTGGCAGTCGGAACCGCGGCCGAGAAGCCGCTGCTGGCCGAAGAAACCCGCCCGGTCGTCAAGGCTCCGTTGACCAACGGCTTTGCCCGTACTGGGTACGAACAGGAACAGATCGCCAAGGACGAGGAATCTCAGCCCAAGGCGAAGGAGTAAGTAAGAGGAGCAAGCATGGAATGTGCTGAATTTCTCTTTGACCTGGTCGTAGGACTGATTTACGAACTCTTCCTCGCATGGGTGACCGATGCGAAGAGGAAAGAGCATAAGACTTTTAGGACGGTGTAGAAAATGATGTGGGCCAAGACAATCCGAAACGGCAAGCGCGCGATGACCCTCGCGGCGCTTGTGATCGCTTGTGCCCAGCTTGTCTCCGCACAGGTTTCCGGTTACGGCGACAAACAGATTGACGAGCGCAGCGACAAGCCGCCCACTGTTCTGGCCCAGGTGGGCATCACGCAGCGGCTGGATACGCCTCTGCCGATGGCCCTCGGCTTCAACGACGAAACAGGCAAGGCAGTTCAACTCGGGCAGTACTTTGGCAAGCGTCCGGCCATTCTCGCACTGGTTTACTTCCAGTGCCCCATGTTGTGCTCTGAAGAGCTGAACGGGCTGACCTCGGCTCTGCACATGGTCAAGCTGACGCCGGGCAAGGACTTCGACATTCTGGTGGTTTCGATCGATCCCAGCGAGGGTCCGGAGCTGGCCGCCGCCAAGAAGCGCAGCTATGTGAAGCGCTATGGCAAGCCAGAGACAGCAGATGGATGGCACTTCCTGACTGGCTCGCAGTCCTCGATTGATGCGCTGACCAAGGCAGTGGGTTTCGGGTATGTTCGTATTCCGGGGCCGGACGGCAAGATGAATCAATTCGCCCACGCCAGCTCCATTCAGATCATTACTCCTCAGGGACACATTGCCCAGTACTACATGGGGGTGGAGTACAGCCCCAAGGATCTGCGGCTGGGCCTGGTTGAGGCCTCGTCGAACCAGATCGGTACGCCGGTGGACAACATTTTGACCTATTGCTATCACTACGACCCGAAGACGAATACGCAGAGTCTGGTGATTGCGCGGGTTGTGCAGGTGGCTGGATTTTTGACAGTGATGCTGCTGGGCGGCTTTATGGTCGTGATGTTTCGCCGCGACGCCAAGCAAGACGGTAATCAAGATAGTGGAACAAAGGTGAACGGATAACGGAATGGATCACATTAGTCCAGTTTTATGGCAATTTCTCGTCAAGTGGATGACGAACTTCGCGCTGATACCGCCGGAGGCGTCCACCATTGCGCCGCAGATGGACGCACTGTTGGTGTTCATGACGCTGGTAAGCCTGGTCGGTCTCACGATCGTGGCCCTGCTCATCACCACCTTCTCAGTTCTCTATCGCAAGGAACGCAACCCGAAGGCAACGCAGATCGAAGGGTCTACGCTTCTTGAGGCGACCTGGACAATCATTCCGCTCGGACTCTTCCTGATGATGTTTGTCTGGGGATCTGTGCTTTACTTCCGCGTCTTTACGCCTCCTCCCAACGCCATGAACATCTACGTGGTGGGCAAGCAGTGGATGTGGAAGGCCGAGCATCCCGGCGGACAGCACGAAATCAACAGCCTGCACGTGCCCACCGGCCAGCCGGTTCAGTTGACGCTGATCTCCCAGGACGTCTTTCACAGCTTCTCGATTCCCGCCTTCCGCGTGAAGCGTGAAGCGATCCCGGGCCGATATACAACGGTCTGGTTCCAGGCCACGCAAGTCGGCACCTATCACCTGTTCTGCACGCAGTACTGCGGCACCTCCCACTCCGCGATGATTGGCGATGTGGTGGTGCAGTCGCCGGAAGACTACAAGAAGTGGCTGGCCAGCTCCACAAGCGGAACATCGCTGGCCCAGAACGGCGAACGCCTGTTTGCCAGCCTGAGCTGCGCCGCCTGCCACAACGGTCAACCGGACGCACGCGGGCCGAACCTGGCCAATGTGTACGGCTCCAAACTTACGCTGGTGACCGGCCAGCCTATCCTGGTGGACGAAGCGTATCTGCGCCAGGCAATTCTCAATCCTTCCGCGCACATTACCCAGGGCTTCGCGCCCATCATGCCCACGTATCAGGGACAAATCAGCGAAGAAGGCGTGATCTCGCTGGTTGAGTACATCAAGAACCTGAACTCGAATTACCGCGTTCAGCAAACCGTAAATACAAGCGAACTGTTGCCGGAGGGTCCGGATAAGCCGGCCAAGACCAGCGGCGCACAGGGGGTAGCAAAACCATGAGCACAATCATCTCTCTTCCTGACCAGTCCACGGCCCGCGTGCCGAAGCGGAATTACATCACCAACGAGAACGGCCTGATGAGCTGGCTGCTTACCGGCGACCACAAGCGCATCGCCATGCTCTACCTGATTTCGCTGACGTTCTTCTTTTTCATCGGCGGAGCGATGGCGGCGCTCATCCGGCTGGAACTGCTCACGCCCCAGACCGATCTGATGGCCTCCGATACCTATAACAAGGTCTTCACCATGCACGGCATCGTGATGATCTTCTTCTTCCTGGTCCCATCGGTTCCGGCTACGCTCGGCAACTTCCTTATCCCCATCATGATCGGAGCGCGGGATCTGGCCTTCCCCAAGATCAACCTGCTCAGCTGGTACCTGTACATGGCCGGCGGCTGCCTCGCACTCTACGCCATGATCACCGGCGGCGTCGACACGGGCTGGACCTTCACTACTCCGCTCTCCACCCACTACGTCAATACGAATGTGGTCACAACTGGATTGGCCGCCTTCATTGCCGGATTCAGTTCGATCTTCACCGGCCTCAACTTTATCGTAACCCTGCACCGCATGCGCGCTCCGGGCATGACCTGGTTCAAATTGCCCCTGTTCTGCTGGGCGCACTACGCAGCCTCCATCCTCATGGTTCTCGGCACACCCGTCGTGGCGATCGCCATCGTTCTCGTCGCGCTTGAACGAACCATCGGCATTGGCGTATTCGACCCCACCAAGGGCGGCGACCCGCTGCTCTTCCAGCATCTCTTCTGGTTCTACTCGCATCCAGCCGTCTACATCATGATTCTGCCGGGCATGGGTGTCATCTCCGAGGTAATCTCGACCTTTGCTCGCAAGCGTGTCTTCGGCTACTCAGCGGTCGCCTTCAGTTCGGTGGCCATCGCGGTGTTCGGCTTCTTCGTCTGGGCCCACCACATGTTCATCATGGGCATCTCGAACTACGCGGCTCTGGTGTTCAGCCTCCTCACCATGCTGGTCGCCGTCCCCTCCGCCATCAAGATCTTCAACTGGACCTTCACCCTGTACAAGGGCTCCATCACCTTTGAAACGCCCATGCTCTACGCATTCGGATTCATGGGCCTGTTCACCATCGGCGGCCTCACCGGCGTCTTCCTCGGCGTCTCCGGCACCGACATTCATCTCACCGAGACCTACTTCATCGTCGCTCACTTCCACTTCGTCATGGTCGGCGGCATGTTGATGGCGTTCCTCTCCGGCATCCATTTCTGGTGGCCGAAGATGACGGGCCGCATGTATCCGGAGAAGATTTCACAGTTGGCGGCCGTGGTCACCTTCATCGGCTTCAACTTCACTTTCTTCCCGCAGTTCCTGCTCGGCATGCTCGGAATGCCGCGCCGCTACGCAGCTTACCCGCCTGAGTTCCAGGTGCTGAACGTCTTCTCCACCGCAGGCGCTTCCATCCTGGGCGTAGGCTACCTCATGCCGGTTCTCTACCTTATCTGGTCGCTCAAGTACGGCGCAGTGGCCGGGGACAATCCCTGGCAGGCAACTGGTCTGGAATGGCAGATTCAATCGCCTCCGTTGACCGAGAACTTCATCGAGATTCCTATCGTCACGCAGGATGTCTACGACTATGAGTGGCTGGAACGCCAGAAAGAACACGAGGTGACGCACGTTGGATAGCCACGCGATCGCACACGGCGAGGCCGAAGCAGCTCATCCCGAGCATTCGGCGCATCTCCGCCATCATTTTGCTTCCGCCGAGCAGCAGAAGGAGTCCGCCACCTTTGGCATGTGGCTCTTCCTGCTGACGGAAATCATGTTCTTCGGTGGCATGTTCACCGCCTACCTGGTCTACCGCAACTGGTACTACCCCGCATTTGTTGCAGGGTCGCACACCCTCGACATTCGTCTGGGCTCCTTCAATACCCTGCTGCTCATCACTTCCAGCTTTACCATGGCCATGGGAGTATGGTGCTCGGAGACGCGGCGCAAGTCCGGCCTGGTCTGGTCGCTCATCGCAACCATCATCCTCGGCTTCGCCTTCCTGGGCGTCAAGACCATCGAGTACAAGGAGAAGTTCGAGCTGCACCATGTTCCCGGCGCGCACTTCGACTACATGTCCTTCGTCAACCCTCCGCTCGACGCCCAGGGCAAGCCCAAGGAAACACCGCTGGCACCTGATATGGCTGCGCACACGGAGCTTTACTTCAGCCTCTACTTTGCCATGACCGGCATGCACGCCCTGCACATGATCATCGGTATCGGCATCCTCTTCGCGTTGCTCTACAAGTCCGCCAGGGGCCAGTACACCACCGGCCACAACACCACCATCGAACTCTTCGGACTGTACTGGCATTTTGTCGACATTGTGTGGATTTTCCTCTTCCCGCTGCTGTACCTGATCAGCCGCCACTAGCGCACACGGAAACTGCCACCGCCAACCACAACGTCTGTGAACAAGGATTGTGAATATGTCTGAGATCAACGAAGTTCCGGATTCGCACGGCGAACATATTGTCAGCCCCATGGTCTACTTCCTCATCTACATCGCCCTGCTCGTCGGCACGGCGCTCACGGTGGGGGCGTCCTACATCGACATGGGCCCCTGGAACCCGGTGGTCGCGCTGGCCATCGCGACCGTCAAGGCTACCCTTGTGGTGCTCTTCTTCATGCACATTATGTACAGCTCGAAGCTCATGAAGCTGACCATCGGTGCCGGCCTCTTCACCTTCCTCACCCTGGTCGGGATGTCCATGTCTGACTACATCTCGCGCGCCTGGGGTCAGTGGTAAGTCCAAGTTTCTCCACCACCAAAAGAGGGTCGCCCATCGGCGGCCCTTCTCATTGTGCAGCGCATCAAAGCCGCTTGCCCCCTGCTACACCGAGCTCCTCCGCCAGCCGCTAACATTAGACCTGCCATGGCCCGCGCCTCAGAACTCCCATACCTCGCAGAAAATCCCCGCGTGACGGTGCGCCGCGCCGGAGAGCCTCGTCGTCCAGCGCGCTCGGTTGTCTACTGGATGCAGCGCGCCCAGCGAGCGCTCGACAACCCCGCCCTCGATACTGCCATCGCGGTCGGCAACGCGCTCGGCTTGCCCGTGGTCGTCTACTTCCAGGTCATCGCCAACTATCCCAACGCCAACCTGCGCCATTACCACTTCATGCAGCAGGGACTGCGGGACGTCGCCCAAGGTCTGGCCGAGCGCAACGTCGGCTTCATCCTTCGCCGCGCTCCAGAAGCATCTCTTGAATCCTTCCTCGAAGAGGTCGACGCGGCCATGCTCATCGGCGACGAGAATGTCTGCCGCGAGCCGGAGCGCTGGCGTCAGGTGCTGGCCAAACGTCTGCGCATCCCCTTCTGGACGGTGGACGCGGATGTCGTTGTACCCTCCAGCCTATTCAACCGCAGCTTCGTCCTGCTGCATCACTTCCGGCCAAAGCTGCAGGCCCTGTACTCTGCCTGGCTCAAGCCGCTGGACCCCATCGCACCGGCCCATCCCTGGGCCCCGTGGAAGCACTTCCCCAGTTACTCGCTCGACGAAGACATCACCGCCGGCTTTGACAAGCTCGACCGCAGCATCGGCCCGGTGGACACCTTCACCGGCGGCACCACGGCGGCACTCAAGCGCCTGAAAGAGTTCACCACCGCCCAGCTCCGCGACTACGACGACGAGCGCAATCACCCCGAGACACGAGGCACCAGCCAGATGTCCCCATGGCTGCACTTCGGCAACATCTCCCCGCTGACCATTGCGCTCGAAATTCAGAAAGCCGAAGTGCGCGGCACAGCGTCGAAGGAGACTTGCGACCGATACCTCGACCAGCTCATCGGCTGGCGCGAGCTATCCGTCCTCTTCGTCCGCCACAACCCCAACTACGACAACTGGGAGTGCGCCGAGCCCTGGGCACGCAAAACACTCCTTGCCCACGCCGGCGATCCTCGCCCCTGGCTCTACACGCTGGCTCAACTGGAGCGCGCCGAGACCCACGACGACCTATGGAACGCGGCCCAGCGGGAGATGGTCACAACCGGCTGGATGCACAACTACGTGCGCATGTACTGGGCCAAGAAGATTCTGGAATGGAGCCCGAATGTCGCCACCGGCTTCGAATGGGCCGTGACCCTGAACGACCGCTACGAGCTCGACGGCCGCGATCCCAACGGCTACTCCGGCATTGCCTGGGCCATGGTGGGCAAGCACGACCGTCCGTGGTTCGACCGCCCTATCTTCGGCCTGATCCGCTATATGTCGGGCGGGTCCACAGGGAAAAAGTTTGACTCCCGCAAGTACATCCGCCAGCAGACGGGCGGCTAGTGGTATCCGCCACACAGATGGTCGTTTATGTTTTGAAAGGGCACGACTTTAGTCGTGCCGCAAACGGCCCAAAACGAGTTGGGCTTTAGCCCCTGAGGGAAGTTTCTTCTCCGAATTCAGTCCATTTGTGGGGCTTCGTAAACGATCCTATTTGCGGCGGACACCACTAGCGAAAAAGAAACGGCCAGGCATCGCGCCCGGCCGTCCCCATTTCGTCTGTTCCGTAGCTCAGATGCGCATCGGCATCAGCACGTACCGATACTTGTACTCGGCATCGGGATCTTCCGGTCGCATCTGTCCGGCGCTCTGGCTGTCCTTGAACTCCAGCCGAACCTCGCCATCGTTGCCCAGCGCCTTCAGGAACTCCAGTATGTAGTCGGAGTTGAAGCCCACTGTAATCGCGTCGAAGGTGTAGGGCGTTTCCAGAATGTCCTCGGACTCGCCGGTCTCCGCCGACTGCGCGCTGATCTTCAGCTCGTTCTGCTCCAGCTTCATGCGCACGGCGTGGGAGCGCTCGTCGGCAAACTGCGAAACGCGATCGACAGCCTGGGCCAGCTCCGCGCAGCGGACCACCACAAACTTCGTGTTGTCGCGCGGCATCACCGCCTCGTAGTTGGGGAACTGCCCGGTCAGCTTCAGCGAGCTGAGCGTGCGGTGGCCAACCTTGAAGAACAGCCGCAGATCGTCGTCGGCAAACTCCACGTGTGTCGCATCAGTTGCGTTCAGCAGGCTCTGCAACTCGGCCAGCGCCTTGCGCGGAATCAGCACCCGCTTTTCGCCGGAGATTCCCGCTAGCGCCTCATCGGGCTTTTCGACAAACGACAACCGATGCCCGTCGGTGGCCACCATGGCTAGCGACTCGGCCTTCAGCACCAGCAGCGCGCCGTTCAGCGTGTAGCGCGACTCTTCGCTGGAAATCGAGAAGATCGTCCGCGCAATCAGCGTCTTCAGCACGACGGTCGGAATCTTGATGGCCTCAATGGCCGGCAGCTCGGGCACCTGCGGATAGTTCGCGCGTCCCAGGCCCACCATCTTGGTGTTCGACCGGCCGCTGCGAATCTGCACCCAGTGGTTTTCCAGCAGCTTGATGGAGATTTCGCCTTCGGGCAGCAACTTCACATAGTCATACAGCTTGCGCGCCGGAATGGTGCACGCGCCGGGCTTCTTCACCCGTGCCGGGCAGCTGGTCCGGATCGCCTGGTCAAGGTCAGTCGCCGTAATATTCAGCGTCTCTCCGTCGGCCTCGATCAGAAAGTTGGAGAGGATCGGAATGGTCGTCTTGCGCTCGACCACGCTCTGCGTTGCGTTCAGTTCCCGGAGCAATTCTTGACGGCTTACCGTGATTTCCATGGTGGCCCCCTGTGCGGCAGTGGATTCCAAATCGATTCCCAGCGACGACATGCCTGTACCTCTCCTGAACCAGCGTGCTTTCGCGTGTGATGCCACTCTACACCAAGCAGGCGCAGCGCGAACATACTCGTGACGCACTAACTAGATTGTATGCAAGTGGATGCCACATCCGACGTGGAAAACTGGGCAAAACCCGCAGAAAACGGTCCTTTCCCCAAGGATGAAGCCGCTTCGCCCGGCAGCGTGCCGCATTGCCCTTCCCAGCTTGCAAACCAAAGCCTACACCCGACACCAAGCGCAGTTGGCCTTACACTGGAACAGTCGTGGACATCGCCTACATCGCATTCGGAGCCAATCTACCCAGTCACGCCGGTCAACCGGCCGAAACCCTCGCCGCCGCGGTCGAGGCCATGGCTGCGCTGGGCACCGTTGTTGCCTGCTCCACTTTCTACCAGACCGAGCCGGTTGGCTATCGCGACCAGCCCGTGTTCACCAACGGCGTAGTGGCGCTGGCCACGGAGCTGGCCCCGGAAGCGCTGTTGCACGAGTTGCTGCGCCTGGAGCGCGCCTTCGGACGCGACCGTTCGGCCGGCATCCAGAACGGCCCCCGCGCGCTGGACCTCGATCTCCTGCTCCACGGCAACCATGTCGTCCACACGGCACATCTCCAGCTCCCCCACCCACGTTTCGCCGAGCGGCTGTTTGTTCTTGAGCCATTGGCGGAGATAGCCCCAGCTCTGATTCCCCCGGGCAGCACACAGACCGTCGCTCAGTTGTTGCAGGCTCTGCGCCCATAGGCGGAAGATCTCTTTCCCGCTTCCATCGCATCCAAATCGCCCAGGCATTTTCACGCGCCAGTTCCGTCGTCTTTGCAACAATAGAGTAGCGGGGTAAGTACGCTCCCCCGAGGAATGCAAGCACTGCCATTGTGGTACTCGTCGCGCGGCGGCACGGGACGCCGGCATGCTGACCATATTCCGTTCTCAATTCTGTTCCGCGACCAATCCGGAGGAGCCACATTGAACCGACTCGTCTGCGCACTTTTTCTGCTGGTCGCCTGCTCCGGGGCGGCGCGTGCCCAGGGAAACTACGAAATCCAGGTCTACGGGGCTGAAACTCAGGCGCCCGGTACCACCATGCTTGAGTTCCACTCCAACTTCACCGCCGACGGACAGCGCCTGAAGCTCAACGGCGTAGCTCCGACCAACCACGCCGAACATGAGACGGTCGAAATCACCCAGGGCATCAACGACTGGGCCGAAGTCGGCTTCTACATCTTTACCAGCGAGCAGTCCGGCGTCGGCAATCCCTGGGTCGGCGACCACATCCGTCCCCGCGTGCGCGTGCCGGAGCGGTGGCACTGGCCGATCGGCGCCAGCCTGTCCATGGAGGTTGGCTACCAGCGCGCGCTGTTTTCGCCGGACACATGGACCTGGGAGATCCGCCCCATCCTCGACAAACAGGCCGGACGCTGGTATTTCGCCGTCAATCCCGCACTGGAACGCACCTTCCACGGCCCCGATGTCAAGCTCGGCATCGACTTCTCTCCCGCCGTCAAAGTCAGCTACGACTTCACCAAAAAAGTCACTGGCGGGGTGGAGTATTACGCCGACTATGGCAGCATCACCAACATCGCCAGCCTGCACAACCAGCAGCAGCAGATTTTCCCCGCAATCGACCTCAATCTCTCGCCTAACTGGGAGTTCAACTTCGGCGTCGGCATCGGCCCCACCGCCGCTACCGACCACTGGATCGTGAAAGCAATCGTCGGCCACCGCTTCGACTGGGGCCACAAACCCCACGCGTAGCCACAAGTCCCTAGTCCCTTAGTCCCTCGTCAAAGCTCCGGCGTGGCCGCCACCAGTTGCCGCGTATACGCCTCCCGCGGAGCGCGGCAAAGCTCCTCGGCCTCGCCCACCTCCACCAGACGTCCCTGCTCCATCACCGCAATCCGCGTGGACAGGTACCGCACCAGCGGCATGGAGTGGCTGATGAACAGGTAGGTCAGCCCGTACTCCCGCTGCAGGTCGCGCAGCAGGTTCACAACCTGCGCGCCAACGCTCACATCCAGCGCCGAAACCGGCTCATCCAGCACCAGAAACTGTGGCCGCAACGCCAGCGCCCGGGCAATGTTGATGCGCTGCTTTTGCCCGCCGCTGAACTCGTGCGGAAACCGCCCCAGCGCCGACTCATCCAGCCCGACGGAGGTCAGAAGCTCGACCGCCTTCGTCCGCAGCGCCTCGCGCCCCGTCGCCAGGCCCAGGTCTTTCCCGTGGATCACCAGCGGCTCCGTCACCAGCTCCAGCACCTTCATGCGCGGATTCAAAGCGGCCGCCGGGTCCTGGAAGACCGGCTGCATCTGCCGCCGCATCGCCCGCATATCTCCCGTGCCCACCTCCACGCCGTCCACGCGTATGCGCCCGGCGGTCGGCGTCACCAGCCCCAGAATCATCTTCGCCAGCGTGCTTTTCCCGGAGCCGGACTCACCCGCCAGGCCCAGCGTCTCGCCCCGCTCAATCGTCAGGCTTACGTTGTCCACCACGCGCTTCTGCTCAGCGCGCAGGCCACCCCCGCGCGCGTAGCTCTTGCTTACGGACTCCACTTCCACCAGGGCCATAGCCGAATCCTACAACCCTCAGTCCAGCTTCGGGTGCAGCTTGTGGAATCCCGTGGCCTCCTGATACGCGCGCGCCAACGCGCACACCTTCGCGTCCTGGTAGTGACCACCCAGAAACGTCAGGCTCACCGGCGTCCCCGGTCCGCCAATGTCGTCGCTGTCACCGTCGTCCACCTTCGCCGGCAGCGGAGCATCTGCGCCGCGTAGCCCGTTGGGGACAATGATCGCCGGATGCCCGGTCAAGTTTGTCGCCACAAGTTGCACCCCGCTGGTCGGCGCCACTATCACCTCCACCTGCTCAAAGAGCTTCGACAGCCCGCGAATGGCCAGCGTCCGCGCCCGGTTCGCCTGGATGTACTCGACCGCCGGATACAGCCGCGCGACCCGGAAGGCATTCGGCCAGTCCTCCGGCCCCTGCTCCGTCAGGAGCGCATCGAGCCCCGTCATCGTCAGCTCGTCAAAGGCCGCCGCGGCCTCGGCTGTCAGCAGCGGAGTCATGGCCCCGTACGGCAGCTTCGGCAGCTCCACCGGCAGCAGATTCACGCCCATTGCCTTCAGCTTGTCCAACGCGACCAGGTCGTAGCGTTGGTCGTAGACGCGTCGAGCATGAGCCGCCGCGCGCTCCACATTGCGCCGCTCCCGCTCTCTTGCCTCCGCGTCCGTCTCCCCGGCCTTCGCCGCTTCCTGCGTCCGCGCTTTCACCGGCTCAAACTCGTCGTGCAGATACCCCACCCGCAGCCTCTTCCAGTCCAGCTCCGCATCCCAGCCAAAAGCCGCATCGCGCGCAGCCAGATCCTTGCCGTCCGGCCCGTGAATCGCGTCCAGCACTAACGCGCAATCCTCCACCGCCCGGCAAATCGGCCCCAGCTTGTCCATCGTCCAGCTCAGCGCCATCGCTCCGGTCCGGGGCACAAAGCCGAAGGTCGGCCGCAAGCCCGTATCTCCACACCGCGTGGAAGGCGACGCAATCGACCCCAGCGTCTCCGATCCAAGGGCGAACCCCACGCACCCCGCCGCCACTGCGCTCGCTGATCCGGCGCTCGACCCGCTCGACCCCTGCGCTGTATTCCACGGGTTCCGCGTTCGCCCGCCAAACCACTTGTCCCCCATGGCCAGCGCGCCCAGCGTAAACTTGGCCACCAGCACCGCGCCCGCAGCGTCCAGCCGCGTCACCACCGTCGCGTCCTCGTCAAAGTGCTGCGTCTCAAACCCGCCTGCGCCCCACGTTGTCGGATAACCCTTCACCGCCAGCAGATCCTTCGCGCCCCACGGAATCCCATGCAGCGGCCCGCGATACCTGCCTGCGGCAATCTCCGCATCTGCCGCCCGGGCCTGCGCCAGCGCCCGCTCCTCGGTCAGCGTAATCACAAAGTGCAGCATTGGATCGTACCGCTTCAGGCGTGCCAGGTACATCTCCGTCAGCGCAAGGGAGGTCACCCGCCGCGTCCGCACCAGCTCCGCCAGCTCCCGCACCGTGGCAAACGCCAGTTCTTCCACCTTTGCCGGGGCAGCCACGGCAGGCGCAGCGCTTATCCGCGCGGCACGCTTGCCTGTCTCCACCACAGCGCCGGGCGGCAGCGGGTCAAACACATACGCAGGTGCAACTGAGTTCGGAATCTTCAGCGCGCGAATCTCCGCATAGCCGCTGCGCTGGTCCTCTACCTGCCCCAGCATCATCGTTCGCTGCTCCCCGGTCAGCGTTACGCCGGCCATCGCCGCAGCTTCGTCAATCAGCTCTGGCGTCACCTTCACCGCCTCGCCCTGCGCAGCCAGAGTAAACAGCACCCCAGGAAGCAGCGTCCCCGCCACCCCGGCCCGGCTGCACAACGTCAGAAATCCCCGTCGATCCAGTCCCATTCTGTCTCCCCCGCGCACAACCTTCCCGCCAGCCTATCCACCCCAGGCAGTGGGAAGCAAGCGGCAATCTTCGCCATAAACAAAACAGCCCCGGCCTGTTCGGGGCCGGGGCTGCTCTCGAAGCAATTGCGCTTACTTCGCCGGCACCACCTTCAGCACATACGCATATTCGCAGCTGGTCCCGGCCGGCAGTGTCGCCTGCAACGCCTCAGCCGTCTGCGTCCAATCCACCTTCCCGGTCGAGCCCAGCAGCTCCACCGACCCAATCGCCATTCCCTTGGCCTCGTGCGCCCAGCCCATGGCGTGGATGACCGCTTTTCCGTCTGCAGGGCAGCCCATCCCGATCGCGTACAGCGTCGTGCCCTTGGTCGTAAACCGGAAGTCCTGCGCCGTATACGGCTTCGTGTCCTGGTCGTGGAAGGCCCCGCCAATCACCTGCGTCGGACCCTCCCCGTACACCGTCCACGGCCGCGTCCCATAGATGCCCTCGCCGTTTACCCGCAGCCAGCCGCCCATCTGCTTCAGCGTGTGCACAATCTCCTCGGGCAGCGTGCCATCGGGCTTGGGCCCCACGTTCAGCAGCAGGTTGCCGTTTTTGCTCACAATGTCGATCAGCTGGTGCAGCAGAAACTCCGCATTTTGATAGTGATCGTGCTCAATATAGCCCCAGCTCAGCGTGGAAATCGAGGTATCCGTCTGCCAGTGCTCCGGCTCAATCGCCGCCAACTGGCCGCGCTCAAAGTCCCGCACCCCGCCCGTCCAGTCCATCGACAGGTCCTTGAAGTTGATCACGCCCGTGTACCCGTGCGCCGCCGCGTAGTTGTAATAGAATGCGGCAAACTCCTGTACCCGCGGGCGGAAGTTCGGCTGCCCAATCCACCAGTCGTAGTACACAATCTCCGGCTTGTACTTCTCCACCAGCTCGGTGGCCCGAGCCAGCCAGTCCGCCGTCCACGCCGGGCTCACATACGTCCAGTCGTTCAGCAGAGTCTCGTTTGGCCCTCCGCCCTTGCTCAGCCACGCGTGCGCCGGCCCGTACAGGCTGGCGTACTTCGGGTCGTTCACGTCCGAGCGGATCGTCCGGCCCCCATCAAAGAAGAAGTCATGCTCCGCCCTGTGGCTCGACAGCCCAAAGTGCAGCCCCGCCGCCCGTACCGCAGTCGCCAGGTCGCCCACCACGTCGCGCTTCGGGCCCATTTTCACGGCCGTCCAGTCCGACAGGCCAGAGTCGTACATGCTGAATCCGTCATGGTGCTCGGCAACCGGCACCACGTACTGCGCTCCGGCATCCTTGAAAATCCGCGCCCACTCCGCCGGATCCCACTTCTCCGCCTTGAACTTCGGAATCAGGTCCTTGTAGCCCACCTGGTCCTGCGGCCCAAAGTTCGCCAGGTGAAACTTGTACGCGCCCTCGCCCGGCCGGTACATATTGCGCGGATACCACTCGTTCTCCGCCCCCGGCACCGAGTACACGCCCCAGTGGATGAAAATGCCGAACTTCGCGTCCAGGTACCACTCCGGCTGCTTGTACTTCGCCAGGCTCTCCCAGTCCGCCCGAAACGGCCCATCGCTGGCCTGCCGGTCGGCCTCGGCCAGCAGCTTCTGCCGCTGCGCGTCATACTTGGCCACGCTCTGCTGCCACTCCTGGTCAATCTGCTGCGCACTCTTGGTGTCGTGCGTCGGGGCCAGCGGGTCAACTGCCGGTGCAGGCACCGGCGCCTGGGCCATAACAACCGCGGACCCAAGGGCCGCGACAGAGACGAGAGCAAAAAGTAAACGTTTCATCGCAGGCAAGAATAAAGCGATTTGTCCTGCCACGCAAGCAAAATGCTTCCACCTTTTCAGAATCCGCACAGCCGCACCCAACCACATCCCCCTCCGCTCACTTCTTCCCCAACCTCTCCAACTTTGTTTGAAACAATCCACCAATTGGGGCTTGAATGGATGCGATGCATCCCTTGGCAAGACTTGGGCACGCTGCCGCCCTTTTGGTTCTCTCCACGCTGCTCTCCGCACCCCTCGGCGCACACGCAGTCGGCAGCCACAAACACCACGCCTGAGCCGCCGACACCCCAGAAAGCCTGCCCTGTTTTGCCCCTGCGCACATCTTTATAGTCGCATTTGACTTATCTCTATAACTATGTATAATTCCCGCGACTGCCGCAGCGACCAATGTGTAGTGAGCTGACGCGTTTGCCGTCGTGCCAGCCAAGTGTTAGATTTCATACACTTTCAATGAAGGTAGCCTAAAAGAAGTTCTAGCCGGGTGGAGTGCCACATCTGAAAGGATGGCTCCGATGCGAAGGCGTTTTGCAATCTTAGCTTCGTTCGTTATTGCTCATGTGCGACCCTCAATATTGTTCTTCCTTTTGCTGTTTGGCTCAGCAGTGGTGCATGCGCAAGTGTGCATGAATATCACCCTGAACCATTTGGCGACCGAGACAATTTCTCCCAGTTACTTGGCGCCCGGTCACAACTACACCGTCATTCTCACAGATCCTTATGGTGAGTTTTACCCCCTCGGCCCTCCTCCGATCACCGCTCTTTTCATCTTCGATCAGAGCCAATACACACCGGGGTCATTCACCTACCAGGAAGACCCATATGTAGCTGTGACTTCGCCCACATATCTGAGCCCAACACAGACTTCATTTGGTGTCTCAGTTGACGCCGGGGCACCGATTGAGAGCGATGGATTAACCTTTGCGTGCTACCAGACCGGATCCGTCGTAGGCCCAGGGTTTATCCAGATCACGCCGTGTGCCGTGAGCGTCACGCCCACACTCATCTCAGGTTCAGTGCAGCCGGGGACATGGACCGCCGGGCTGGCAACGAATATCACGATTACCGGAACGGGCTTCATCCCTACGACCAATCCGAACAACTGTGTACCTACTTCTCTATCCATCACCGCCGGGACGGAGACTGTGAGTATTGCGAACTTTACGGTTGTGAGTTCGACAAAGATCACCGCCACTGTCCAACCGCTGATCACAGATCCGGCTGAAACAGCTACGGTCACGGTCTCCAACTACCAGTACAACAATCCAAGCGTTCCGCTCACCGCGAGCACGACGGCCCAGATCGTACCGACCACCTGCACGCTTCCACATATCTCGTCAGTGTCTCCAAATGTTTGGCTTGCAGGGCAAACTTCCGGCAAAGTCACCATCACGGGAACAAATTTCACAACCTCCTCGAAAGCCACTAAAACCTGCCCAGCCACTGCGGTCAGCGTCAGCACGCCAAGCGGGGCCTCAGTCGCGTTGGGCGCAGTCACAGTGAGCAGCGCGACACAGATCACAATCGCCAGCGTAAAACCCCCAACCAGCGAAACCAACGAGAACGCCACCGTCACGGCTGGCGGGGCAGGGACGTATAGCACCCAGATCGAAAATCCGCTACCATCGATTACTACGCTCCAGTTCACGAATAGTCAGGCGCTCTGGATGGATCGCGCCGGAGATCCTGCGCCCGTCACATCGCCAAAGACCGTGTGGACCCAATCGGCTAGCTTTCCGTCGGTTTTTAAGTCTGCGGATAAGATCAGCGCCACAGCTACTTTTGGCATAACACCGCTGACCGTGGCACTTTCCGGGGCACGGATCGAAGGCAGCGTCGATAGTCTTGGATTATTGGTAGCATCGGGCGTGAACATTCCTGCGGGCGCGACTTCCATTACAGTCAATTTGACCGGCAATACGGCGTTCCCCTCAAGCACGACCGCTCACTATTCAACATTGGGAGTAACATGGAACTTCTCGCCTGGGGGCCAGGCCTGTTCATCTGGACGATCCGTGTGTGAGTGGGCAGGTTCCACCTCCAGCGAAGTCTATGTGACACTTGCCGCTCCGTCTGGTCTAAGCGAGAGTGCAATGCCGCTTACAGCAGTCATGCTGGCGATCGGCAGCGGCGGCGCAACAACACAGACAACCGCATTCCAGAGCACTTGGCAGCAATTTGCTGGCCCGGCAAATGTCAGTGGATGGGATGGGCGGCCATTATCCTATTACGAGCAGGGTGTCGGATTCCAAGGTTGTGCAAACAACTCGTTTCTGCTCTTGACATCCTCAACCGGGAGCGGGCAATGCGGCTCATGGGCGCATCTTTTCATGGACGCGTTGGCGGTGAACGGGATTTCATCGAGCTGGACCACAGTCAAGCCATCTGTAGCAGACGCAATGCTGGTTAATTCGTGGACTTTTAGCAAACTACCGATGTATACAAAAAATGCTCCCTGGGAATATAACTTTGTCCCCGTCATAGAGCCCGTTGGCTTTGGAATGGTGCCGCTGCCGCCAGACTCTGTATTTGGTGATTTGACCAGCGAGACTGGAATCTCGGGTCAAAATAGCCCGACTCCGTCAGAAAAATTTTTTGGCGTTCATTTCATCGTCAAAGCCCCTTCCAGTCTCGGCGTTGGAGGCCCGTATTTCGACCCATCCTACGGCGTAACGTACGCTAACCCATGCGACTTCGAATCAAAGGCCATTGGTGGATACGCCGATCAAATTGCTGGACAAAACGCGTTTTACGTAGAAACACCATCAGGCGCATGCAATGTAACAATCACTCCGTAGGAGGGGAATCTTTGTGTTCAATACATCAGCAGTTCTCGCGTTGTTGGGTGTTCTCAGTTTCTCTTTGCCGCCGCAGTGGACCGAAAATGCAAATCCCCACGTCGCCGTTAGGACGCGCTTCAACGATGTGTGGACTGCGGGTTCGACATCCGGCAAGCTGAAGATTGACCTGAGAGAAATTCGGGTAGAGACGGCGGGGCCATACGGGAAACCCGTACCGGAGAGGATTCTTGTCCTGTTTGAGCCAGAGAGCAGGGCGTTTTCTTGGTTCGTTGTTGGCGACGACGCCCTCGCAACAGACACTTCTCGGCAGACGCGGGCACTCGAGAAAGAGCGTTTTGTGTTCTTTAGGGACGGAGCATTCGTCATCTTCATGAGTGGGCTCTCGCCAAAGCTCTACGTACGGGATTTTCGGGGTAATGCAAGCAGCGTAGACGACGCTGAGGCACAGGCATTAACGGCGGCGGCAGAGTTCCGCCTCCCCCTTGGCAAGCAAGATGAAGAGAAGCTCTGGCACACCGTGTTGCTGAAAGAAGTTCTGGGCCTCGACTTCATATCTGAGCCAGGAAGTGAGGCGCTCGGGGTTGACCCCAAAGTGATCGATGTTCAATGGGATGAGGATAAGCGGCACTGGATTGTAACTCTGCAGGCTCGATGGATCGAGGAAATTACATTGGATGCAGACTACAAGCTCGTGTCGATGAAAAAGGTCTGATAGATGTTGGAGTGGACGCTTATCAGTCTGGGTGCCCAGGCAACAACAGCTTGCCGCACTACCATCGGGACAGGCAGACACTTCAGATGATCCAATCTGGAGCTTTGGAGTTCGGCAACCCGTTCTGACTAGCTGTAACATTACGTTTACGACGTTGCTCACCAACTGAAGAGGCGAAAATCATGGCCTATGGAATGAAATTGATAATACTGTTATCCGTCGCTAGCGCGTTGCTTATACCTAATGCAGCCGCTGGAAGTACTCCTCAACTAACCGTGTCTTCGAGATTTGATAGCGAGGACATCGCATATACGCCCGATGGCAAGGTGAAAATCGAACTCAGGGAAGTCCAGACTGAGGCAAAGGGAACTGAGGAGCCAAGGCATCTTAGCGTGTTTGTCTTGTTCGACCCGATTAACAAGGCATTTACGTGGCGACTCCAGGTCTCCGACGAAACCGGGAGGTCGAAAATATCGCGATTCAAGAATGAGAACGCTGCGTTATTAAAGAACGGCGAGATCGTCGAATTCTGGTCGCTCTTGTTCAGAATATACATTCGCGACTATCACGGACACGCATCCAGCATGGATGACGCCGAGTCGAAGGCGCTTGAGGCAGCAAGCCTATCAATCGCGTCTAAAGAGAATCTGTTGGGTAATGGGAAGGATATGCGCGTGATCGCATTGTCAGGAATAGGCAGCGATTTTTTATATCCTCCTATGAGCGAGGCTCCTTCGGTAGTAGCTCCCAAGGTATCGAACGTGCGATGGGATGAGGATAAGCAATACTGGACTTTTACCCTGGAGGGAAGGTGGAAGGCTGAGGTCACTTTGGACGTAGATTACAATCTCGTGTCGATAAAAAACATCAAGTAGGAACCGTAGCGAATGGCCGACGGCCAAGGTGCCCAAGTCACTTGCACCTGCCGCGCTAACTTCGAGACCGATCACCTGAGGGAAGATGCGCGGGAGGAATTATGAAAATCGTTTCCGCAATTATCATGGTCGGAGTTTCACTGTCAGCTTTCGGCCAAACCGATATTCCGAATCAGACGGAGGCCGCCCCGCCTCCGTTCAAGCTTGAAATCACAGCGAATCTTGATAAGGCTCATACCGAAATTTGGGATTTCGCGAATTGCGGCCAGACGGTTGTGAATTTCGGCTCAATGGTTGTAGTTGCAGTTCGAAAGACGAACATTACAGATCATGAAATCCCCAAGAGGACTCACGCTGGTGAGTCTTATGGCTACCGCTACGAGGTACACGACAGCGCAGGCAATCTCCTTCACCACAAAAACCCCAACGAAGTGAAAATGATTGGAGGCGACGAAGGAGGGCATGAGCTGCAGAACAGGGATGTGGTGCTGCAACCGGGCGAAAGCAAGATCGATCATGACCGGATTAGTGACGGTTACGATATGAGCCAGCCCGGAACATACACCATTCAAGTATCGGCGCACACTTCAAACGATCCCAAGTCCGAGGTGGTGAAATCGAACATCATCACCGTCACCGTACTGCCCAAGCCAGAGAGCGACGATCCGAAATAGGCCAGATGCCTCACAAGAATCCTGGTCAGACACATTCGTGTGGGCCATCCCTATTGGCGGATTTCAAAGCAATCCGTTACGCTGGGTGCGATGCAATCCCTGGGCAAATCAGTTCTCCTAACGGCTATCCTCGCGCTGATGGCTCTGTCCGCGCACACCGCTGCGGGCAGCCGCAAGCACGCCCCGTCCGAGCGCGCCCCCCAGGAAACCGGTTTCCTCAACCGCACCCTCGAGCTGAACGGTGCCACCTACAAGTTCCAGGTCTACCTGCCTGAGGACTACCGCAAGCCCGAGGACTCCGCCAAACCTGCCGACGAAAAAGACCACCACCGCTGGCCCGTCATCCTCTTCCTCCACGGCCGCGGCGAGCGCGGCAGCGAAGGCATGTGGCAAACCCAGGTCGGTCTGCCCGCCCAGGTCCGCGACCATCCCGAGCGCTGGCCCTTCGTCATCGTCATGCCCCAGTGCCCCCAGCACCACTTCTGGACCGACCCGGAGATGCTCCAGATGGCCATGGCTTCCCTCGCCCAGGAGGAGCGCGAGTTCCACACTGACCCCGACCGCACCTACTTGAGCGGCCTGTCACTGGGCGGCTACGGCGCCTGGGAGCTGGCCCGCGCCTACCCCCACCGCTGGGCGGCCATGGCCGTCGCCTCCACCGGCATCTTCTGGAGCTACGCGCCGGACCGCTGGCGAGAGATTTCCACCCTCCCCGCCGACTACGCCCACGCCGTCGGACGCCTGCCCATATGGCTCTTTCACGGCTCCGACGACACCACCGTTGTCGAGCGCCAGAGCGAGCTGATGTACGATGCCCTCAAGGCCGACGGCGGCCACGTCCGCCTATGGGTATTCCAGGGCCTCAAGCATGACAGCTGGACCCGCGCCTTCAACGAACCCGAACTGCCCCGCTGGCTGCTCGCCTTCCATCTCAACGCCCAGGGCATCTCCGTCCGCGAAATTCTCCCGGCTACTCCCGTCGCTCGCGCGGCAGACGCCCCGGTTGGCCCCTTCGCCGAGCGCCTCGTCATCCCCCTGCACCCACCCGAAGTCAAGCTCACCCCCGCCCAGCTCGATGCCCTCGTCGGCGAGTACCGCGACCCCACCAACAATGTCACCTACACCGTCCAGCGCCAGGGCGAAGCCCTCTACCTGCGCAACCAGCAGGGCGAAGCTCAGGAAATCCTCGCCGAGTCCCCCACCGAGTTCTTTTACCCCGCCGGCGGCCTCGCCCGCGTGCTCTTCGACCGCGATCCCCAGGGTCGCGTCGCCGCCGTCATTCTCCACGACGACCGCTTCGAAGAGCGCCTGGAAAGAAAACGCTAGAGCATTTGCCGATAATTAACCCTCACTTTGCTACCGTCGAAAGTGGAAGAGGTAACGACTATGAATGGATGTCCCCCAATGAACTTCGACGGGCTCAGCCCCGATCGATACGAGCAACTCCTTGCAAAAGCCCAGACCCAGGGCCTGCAAATCACCGGAGACAGCGGATCCACCAGCTACCAGGGCATCGACTTCACCTGGAACTACGACCCCGCTGCCCAAATCCTGGTCATCGAATGCACCAACAAGCCCTTCTTCGTCCCCTGCAGCATGATCGAGCAGAAAGTCCGCTCCGTGCTCACCTAGGCTCAAACAGCAAACGGGGAGAAGGCGTAAGCCTTCCCCCCGTGTCTGTTGCGGCACTCGCCCCATTCTCCCCCCGGAAACTGGGTAAGGCCGCCATCGACCGTAGATCGATCCAGCCAGCAGCTGCGATCCAATCTCTAGTCGTTTATCTCCGACGACTTGCCGGAAAATCCGGCGATGATTGCCGGTGAAACAAGAATCAAGGCAAAAATCAATCCAATCATTAAGTCATGCATACTATCTATCTCCTGCGCCGAATCTCGTTTGAATTCGGCCACAGCCTGATCTTCCCGCCGAAACGCCCCCTTGCCTATCCCACCTTGCGTCTGCCCCGGACTCGTCCATGCCACCCAACATCCCACAAAAGTTGTAGTGCGAATCCCTGCCTACCTCGTTTCCCGCACCAGAAACAGCATCTCCGCCCCTGGCCCCAGCGTGAAGCTCCGTTGCGTGGTCGTAATCCGCGCGCTGCATCCCGGACCCCCTGTTGGCTCCAGAGTAGCCTTCGGCACACGCACCAGAATCCCCGGCCGCAACGTATTCGGCAGGCCGCCAGGGTTCAGCGCATCATCCCGGCCAAACGTCCCGTTCACCACGCTCTGTATTTGCCTGCCTCCTCCGCTCACCTCCACCGGCATCGCATCATGCTCCTGCGTCCCGGCGTCCGCCATCCCGACCACCCCAACCAGAAAAAGCGAAAACGCCTTCCGCGGATGCCCCACGCAATCCGCATGGTCAAACACCAGCGACAGCTCAGCACTGGCCGGGTCCTTGCTCGCGCTCACCGCCGTCACATGCCCGTAAATAGTGGCTCCATCGTACACACGGCAATCCGGCTGATCCCAGCCATTCATCACCTTCAGCCAGATCTCCTTGCCCACCTTCAAATGCCCTGAATCCAGCCCGCCCGTCACCTTCGCCTGCACCATAGACCGTATCGGGATCGGCTCATTGCTCAACTGCGGGCACTCAACCGGCTCCGTCGAGGCCGTCAAATTCCCCGCCGCCGACCCCGGCCCCATATCCTTTACCTTCGGTTCCAGCTTCACCAGCCCATCCCGGTAGTCCAGCATCATCGTCATCCCGTGCAGCACATCCAGCCCCAGCATCCCCGCTATCTGGAATCCTGCATTCCGCTCCTGCGCCGAAAGATCCATCTCCACCATGTGCCCCTCCGGAATCGGCGTCAGACTTGCCATCTGCAAATCAAACACCTCCCGGTAAAACTCCATCTTTCCCCCGCTCGCCGTCGGTTCCGCATTTGTAAAGTTCATGGTCATCTTTGACTCCGCATGAGCCGCCTCCAGCGTCATCGCGCTCGACCGCATCCCCGACGCCAGCACAAACAGCTTCTTTGTCCCATTCGGAAACGCCACCGGCAGCAGCAGATAATGCCGCCGATGGTACACCGGGACAAACCCCTCCAGTTCCGGCGCGCTCATCCGGTCTCCCGGCAGCCCATCCCCCACTGCCGGCAGCGCGTCCAGCCGCATCCGGCTCTGCCGGAAATCCACCGTGATCAGGTACTGCGCAAACATGTCCGTACCAATAAACCCGTCTGCCTTGCCGGGGAAACCAGTATCCGTCACCCCAACCATGCAGTTGCGAAACATCAGTGGCCCAATCCGCAGCTCATCCAACCGTACCGTACCGGCTGGGTCGTTCTCCTCATGCTGCCAGCCATTCGCCGAAGCCAGCGTTCGCGTCACAAACAGCCCCGACGCGGCCGTGTCCATCATCAGCGTCGCCGGCCCGCTCCCCGTCCGCACCGCCAGCTCATATCCCTCAATATGCTTCGGATCAGGCATCACCGGCATCAGCGCCAGCGTCGCCCCCGGGTCCGTCGGCAGCACCTTGCACGTCTGAGAGTTCTCCGTCAGCAGCGGCAGCATCGCCGCAGCCGACGCCTCCGCCTTGGCCCGCACATCCGGGTCCAGATCCTTCGCCGTCGCCAGCGCCTCCCGAATGCTGGTAATCTCCTCCGCCGGGGCCACAATCCCGTTCCAGGCTCTGGCTACATCGGCATCTCCGGGGTCAATCGCATACGCCCGCGCAATCTCCTCACGCTCCGCCGCATACATTGAGTCCAGCCTCAACAGCCCGCTCCGGACCAGGTGCGCCCGCGCCGCGCACGCATTCCCCGCCAGCGCCCGGTTCACCGTCTCCATCGCCAGCCACGGCTCGCCCTGCTTCAGCTCCACTTCGGCCTCGCTCGTCAGCGCACCCGCATCCTCAGGCTTCGCCGCCAGCATCTGGCTCGCCTGCGCCGCGGCCGCTGGCAGGCTCCCTTCGCGCAGCAGCGTCCGTACCAGCCCTACTGAGGCGGATACATCCCCCGGCTCCTCCACCAACCGCGTCCGGTACAGTCCCTCCGCCTGCGAAAACTGCCCATCGCCGTACGCCGCATCCGCCGCGCTTGCCACGCGCTCCACCGCCGGGCAACCCCCCACCTGGCCCAACGCCGCCATTGCCGGACACAACATCACGATCGCGAACCACTTCTTCACGGCACACTTCCTCTTCTTGGGCATTGGCATCGAACGCCTCAGGCTTTCTTCGCACCCTTGCAGCGAGTCACCGGGAGTATACGTGCCACCGCAAACCCCCTGCAATTCTTTCCCTGCCGCGCTGCCCACCACCGCCCCCAGATCTCCCAACCGTCTCTGCCCGGTACAATCCAAGGGTGGCCCTACGTTTTGAACTCCTCTCGACACACCCCTCCGGCGCCCGCCGTGCACGCCTCCATCTGCCCCATCAGACCGTAGAGACACCCGTCTTCATGCCCGTAGGCACCCAGGGAACCGTCAAGGCCGTCCCCCAGTCCATCCTCGAAGACATCGGCGCGCAAATCATCCTCGGCAACACCTACCACCTCTACCTACGCCCCAGCCACCAGCTCATCCAGCGCCTCGGCGGACTGCACAAGTTCATCGCCTGGCCCCGCGCCATGCTCACAGACTCCGGCGGATTCCAGGTCTTCTCCCTCAACAAGCTCCGCAAACTCACCGACGAGGGCGTCCGCTTCCGCTCCCACCTCGACGGCAGCGCCCACATGTTTACCCCCGAGCACTCCATGGATGTCCAGATCGCCCTCGGCGCAGACATCTGCATGGCCTTCGACGAATGCACCGAGTACCCCGCCGACGAAGCCCGCGCCCGCGAAAGCCTCCGCGTCACCATGCTCTGGGCCCGCCGCTCCCTCGACCATTTCCGCGCCAACCAGCACCGCGTCCCCTGGTACGGCCAGTTGCACGACCCCTCCGGCCAGCCCGCCACCCAAAGCCTCTTCGGCATCGTCCAGGGAGGCATGCACCCCCACCTCCGCCGCGAATCCGCCGAGCGCCTCGTCGAAATGGATCACGCGGGTGCCGGTTTCGACGGCTACGCCATCGGCGGCCTCTCCGTCGGAGAACCTCGTGAACTGACTCGGCAAGTAATCGCCGAGACTTTGCCCTACCTGCCCACCGACAAACCCCGCTACGTCATGGGCGTCGGCTACCCCGACGAAATCGTCGAGTACGCCCGCATGGGTGTCGACATGATGGACTGCGTCATCCCCACTCGCGCCGCCCGCCACGGACTCCTCTTCACCGACGCAGCCTCCACCGGCTTCCCCCGCATGAACATCAAAAACCGCCAATTCGCTGAAGACCAGCTCCCCCCCGACCCCAACTGCACCTGCATGGTCTGCCAACGCTACACCCGCGCCTACCTCCGCCACCTCGCCCAAACCGCCGAACCCCTAGGCGGCACCCTCAACTCTATCCACAACCTCGCCTTCTACCTGAAAACCATGGCGAATCTGCGCGCGGAACTGGAAGGGACGACCCTCTCGACGTAACGTGGGCATAGCCCACTTGGCACATCTTCCCACCCGTGCTAATCTCTTCCCATGGCCAATCCCGCAGTGCTCAAGAACACCGACTTTCAGCTCGTCACGGAATTCGCGCAACCCGATGCCAAAAAGCGTCTGTCGCTGGGAGAGGCTCTTGGCGCAGCCAAGGCGTACAACATCTACCGCAACCCATTGGGTCAACTCATCCTAGACCCGGTCAAGACCATTCCCGCCTCTGAAATGTGGCTTTTCGAGAACGCTGAGGCGCTGGCCAGCGTGAAACAAGGTTTGCGGGAGTCGGCGGAAGGCAAAAGCGTCTATCGCGGCTCCTTTGCCAAACACGCCCAGGAATAGCCATGCAGCGCAAGCTCAACTTCACCCCAACAGCCGATGCGCAACTCACGGCCCTCGAAAATTCGCCATCGAGTGCCGCGTTGTTGGCCCAAGTCCACAAGGCTCTCGGATACCTCGAAGTAGACCCGTCCCACCCCAGCCTCCATACCCACGAGTTCACATCGTTGACTGTCGTCAACGGCGAAAGAGTCTTCGAAGCGTACGCGCAGAACAACACGCCCGGAGCATACCGCATCTTCTGGCACTACGGCCCGGATGAAATGCAAGGCAAGAAACGAGTCCCCGTGATAACCATCATCGCGATCACTCGACATCCATAGCAGCGGCAGCGCCTGCCACATCTACACCCGCGCCTACCTCCGCCACCTCGCCCATACCCCTCGGCGGCACCCTGAACTCCATCCACAACCTAGCCTTTCATTTGAAGACGATGGCGAACCTCCGCGCTGAACTGCGAATCCTCTGAGCTGTTTCGAGCCTGTCGGGTAGATTCAGCCGAAAATGAGGTCAGCCAACAGGCGAAATCAGCCTCAACAACTACTGAAGAGGCCGTTGCAGGTAGAACAAATCTTCAAGTATTTCAGCTTCGTATTTCCTGGCGAACTGGTTTTCATTTCTGATTAGCTACCGTTCGCGCTCCTGGCTATTGCCTTCGATACGTCCTGAAACCGCTCTAGGCAGCAGTTGCGAGCAAGACGAACACGTAACGACTTGCGCGGAGTCTTGCGGCGAAGGAACTTCCAGAGATGATGCTCAAAAAGCGGGAGGAGATAGTCTTTGCCTGAGATGGCATCTGTAGGATTTGGAAGCCCTAAGACTCTGTTTTTAATAGAATCAAAAAGCGCGCTGGCCGCTTCTACGCCCAGAGCCTCTACGGTCTTTCTTTGAACGTCGGCTGCAAGATTGCTTACTTTTGCTGGCGCCAAACCCTGTGGAATACCCCTGCTGGCATGGGTTAACAGGGCACCGACCCCTGTGCCGACGGTCGGCTCGTCTGGATTCGCGGCATTGAGCGCCGCAAACCAAATGAACAAATCCAAAAGGTGCGACGATATTTCTTCTTGCCAGGACTGAAGCTGTAGAGTGTGCTTTGCCGCTTCTTCAGATAGCACTTCTTCTTCTATAAGTATTTTTGCCGCGGCATCCTCATGAATCAGGAGATTCTCAATGCAATATGCGTCAAGACGATAAACACGACCCGGTGCTGGGGCGACTTCGCCTCGTACCCACTCGAAATCTCCATCGATTACAAAAAAGGCCTTTCGTGCGGAAAAATCGTGAGCACATGCCTTTTCTATGACCTTCTGCCTATTCCCAGCGGTGAAGACGCGGGCGATCCTGACACTCTTCGGGGTCACACGCTTGAACAACTCTGTATAAAAAACATCGTCCCCCAGGTCTTCGACGTAAACGTCGACATCCTGAAGTGGACGGAAGAGAAACGCGAGAGCGGGTTTGGCGCTGATTGGCCAGGTGAGGTGCATAGTCTAGCTCAGTGAGCGGCAGTTATCGATCCGCTCTAGGATGATTGCTGGGGAGTGAGTAGCCAGAATGAATTGGACATTTGGATTTGCCTGCTGAATGGCATTCACAAACTGTTCCTGCCATCCGATATGAAGCGACAACTCCGGCTCATCAACTATGAAAACGCCGCTCTGAGAGAGTCGTTTGTTCAGAGATAGGTGCGCGAGCATGACAACGAGCTGCCTCTCACCAGAAGACAGCGCAAAGAGTGGATGACCGGTCTCGGCGCCCTTTAATCCCACGCGTAGGGATCCCCTCTGGGAGACAGTCACGTTCTTCCCCGTTTGAACCAAGAACTCATTCGCAAGCGCTAGAAAGCGATCGATCGGCTGATGAAGAGTAGCGCGCTTCCCGACATAATCATCGAGCATTTCTATTTGCGTGAAGATTCGAACAGCTTGGCGACTATTCATGATCCACTCGAACACGTAGCCTTGAAGCTTCGGATCAGCAATTGGTGTTTTCCCCCTTCTTGCCTTGGAAAGAGGTTTAACCTTGGACTGAGCCTCTAGTGCATCTGAGGTCTTGGTCATCCGGTCAAAAAACTCGCTCAAGGATGACTGAAGTTCTCCCACCGGCAACCTCAGCCCTGCTGCGGCCTTCTCAATCGCAGTTTGACGTGCTCGAAACTTCTCCAAAGTTGGTCTTGTGGGGAACGATTTCGCCTCGAATTCAGTCGATTCGTAGCGAAATGAATCCAAGAGGATTTTGTTCCGCAGATCTTCGTCTAGTCGCTCTTGAGCAGCTCTAATCTCCGAGAGTGTACTCGCAACAAGGTCGTTCACATCCGACAGGATTGCTTCCGTCACTCTTCGAATCGAGATATCCCCCAATGTCCCGACTCGATGCCTGAACTCGTTTTCGAGCCGCCGCGCTCTAACTGGGACTTCAACATCTCGCTCCTCAATCTGAAGGCGCCTGTCCAAACCCAAAAACATTGGCGTGGAGAGGTCACGAATGGCGCGAAACACCGGATTCGACTGAATCTCAAGATAAATAGGTGTGTGTGCCTCGTCCCTATGTCTTGCTTCGGAGATCACCTGGAAATGCGCTGCTGGCAGAGTTATCATCCCTTTATGAGTGCTGATTGAAAGAGTAAGACCATCCGCGAGTCGCTCAGCGCTAACTATGATCTCCTTCTCTTCAACCAGGATGACAGCTTTAGCTGTCCCAAATCTGATATCGACTAGTTCGTCGAGACTCGGTGCGAGCAGCCCCATCAAGAGTCTCAGCGCAGTGGTTTTCCCAGAACCGTTCAATCCCGTCAGGAATGTCAGGTCCTCGTGAAAGCTCACTCTTATCGGCAGATATCCATGGACATCTGTGGCTTCAAGGCGAGAGATTCGCATCTATTGCCTCCCATGATTCAATAAGACGCTGGTGCAATTCTGTACTAAAGGGTAGCAGACTGATTTGATGTGAGTTCCGTCTATTCGGTTTGAGATTCGAAGCCTTTTCGCGACCTAAAACTTCCCGCATGGCAGCGCGGTACCACTCGGCGATCAACGGTGGCAGAATGAACAAATCATTGAATTGCTTTGGTTCAGCGCAGTTCAACACCTCGAAGAGCGACCTGCAATCGCGGCAGTGTGGTAGCCCCTTGAACTTGTGGACTCTGGTTTCTACAAGGTAAGAGTCAAGGGTCGTCAATCTCCATTAGGAGCCTCTGGGGCTCTCACTTCCCTCCACTGCCTCAAATCTACCACCGTAGCCCCAGCCCCACCTTCCTGCTGACTCGGCTCCTTCGTCTTCGCCACATGCGGATTATGCCGCAGATTCCTCGATCGCCTCACTTGCCCTTCGGCTTCTTCCCGCCCCGTCCCAGCACTTTCTTCGCGACCCGCTCAAAATCACTCTCAAAACTCCGGTCCGCCACCACCCGGAACCGCTCATACTCCTTCTCTGCCAACTCCCGCGCAACCTCATGCGAAACCTTCCCCCCATCTGCCAGCACCTCGTACTCGTTGAACCGCAAAAAGGCATCCAGTTTCCCCACCCAATCCGCCATGCTCATCGCAATCTGCCGCGCCGCCTGGTTCTCCGCATAGTCCAGGTACATCGTCACAATGCGCTCCAGCGCCTTGATCTCGCCTTCTGCCAGGTAGTTCTTGGCCACCGTCACATCGGCCTTCTGTATCCGGCCCTCCGGAGCGTTCTTCCACGTCTTCAGCCCTATATTCGGTTGGTCCGCGTGGGCCCGCTCGGCAATCAGCTCAGCAGCGGTCTTCCCCGTAATCGCCCAGTGCAGCTTGTTCTGTACCGTCTTGAAAAACCGCTGCGTAATCGCTGCATTCCGGTCATAGTCCACACTGCACTGCTCATAGATATCGGTGATCTTTAGGTAAAACCGCCGCTCGCTCGCGCGTATCGAGCGTATCCGCTCCAGCAGCTCGTCAAAGTAGTCCCGTCCAACGCGCTTGCCCTGCTTCAGCCGCTCATCGTCCAGCACGAATCCCTTCACCAGGTACTCGCGCAACACTCCCGTCGCCCAAATCCGAAACTGCGTCGCCTCCCGGCTGTTCACCCGGTAGCCCACCGCAATAATCGCGTCCAGATTATAGAAATCCACCTCGCGCGAAACCTCCCGCACGCCCTCAGTTTGAACTATACGAATTTTTCGTATAGTTGCCTCCTGATCCAGTTCTTTCGTCTTGAATATCTCCTGAAGATGGTGATTGACAGTCTGGACGCCAATCCCAAACAGCTCCGCCATCCGCTTCTGGCTCAGCCAGAACGTCTCCCCCTCAAACAGAACCTCAACCCGCACCAAGCCATCCGGCGTGGAGTAGAAGATCATCTCGTGGTTTCCCGCGCCCCCGTCATCCTTCGCTGCCATACCCGCTCCCGTTACTCCAGAAAATCTACATCAATCGCCCAATCCTTGCGTCCAATTAACCCCTAAAAGCGCACAATACAAATAGCACCGAATCACCACCCCAACCACCCATTAACCAACTCGCCAACCCCTCCGCAAGGGCCAAACCAAAAAAACAGGGGTACCCCCCCTCCCAGGCGTTCCCAACGCTCTCGCAAACGAAATCCGCCCACGGGTAAGCTCGTAAGTCAATTGTTTTCAGCAGAGGAAAAATCAGCCAAACCGCAAGATGCCCAAAAGACGGCACGCAAGCGCGCTTAAAATGGTCGCAAAACGTCGCAAATCGCACATTATCTGTTGTCACACCAGTAACAATCCACCTCACAACCATCGCCGATCACTGCCGCAGATCCACCACAGTCGCTCCCGCACCGCCCTCTTGCTGGCTCGGCTCCTCCGTCTTCGCCACATGCGGATGATGCCGCAGATACTCCCGTAACGCCCGCCGCAGAATCCCCATTCCCGTCCCGTGAATCACCCGCACACGCGTCAACCCCATCAAAAAAGCCTGGTCCAGATACTTCTCCAGCTCGTCGGTCGCCTCGTCCACCGTCCGCCCTATCAGGTTGATCTCGGAGCGCATATTCTCGCTCGCCGAGCTGGTCACCGACACCCGCACGCCCTTCTGACGAGCCACCGCGTTCAGCGGCGTTTCGCTCTTCTCGGCAACCACCACCTCGGCAATATCGTCCCGCTTGATGCGCATCTTCAGAGCGCCCAGCGCCACCTCAAACAGGTCGCGCTCCACCTCGCGCACCACCGTCGCCACCTTGTTCATGCTCTTGATGCGCACCTGGTCGCCGATGGCCACCTGGCGCACAATGTGCGGCTGCGCGTTGGGGTCGCCCTGGTCCGCCCCGCTCCGGTGCGCCACCACAGTCGAGTTGAACTGCTCCTCAAAGTCTCGCCGCAGCCGGTGGATGCGCCGCTCGGCCTCCTTCGACAGCTTCAACTGCGCGGTCCGGTCGTCAATGGCAGCGACCGCTTGCCGCACCTGGAACTCGAAGTCCTTCAGCAGCGAGGCCAGCTTCTGCTCCAGCTCGCGTGTGCGCTTCTTCAGCTCCACGTCGCCCTCGCGGGCCAGCCGCGCCCGCTCCTGGTTCAGCGCGTACTGCTCTTCGCGCGCCTTCTTGCGCTCCGCCTCCAGGTCGGTCAGCTGGCGGTGCAGGCTATCCAGAAACCGCCCAATATCCACCTGCTGCGTACCCAGCCGCTCCCGCGCCGCCGCAATAATCGCCGGGTTCAGCCCCAGCCGTTCCGCCGTCTGGATACCCGCCGAAGCCCCTGGCACGCCCAGCCGCAGCTGGTAGTTGGGCACAAGGGTCACCTCGTCCACCCCGGCCGCCGCATTCAGCACTCCCGCCGTATTCGCCGCATACACCTTCAGCGACGTATGGTGCGTACTGATCAGGCTCCACGCCCCCGCCTGGTGGAAGTAGCTGGCCACCGCCACCGCCAGCGCCGACCCCTCGTCCGGGTCCGTCGCCGAACCCAGCTCGTCCAGCAGAATCAGCGCAGACTCACCGGCCAGTTTCGACAGCCGGTCCAAATTCGTAATGTGCGCCGAAAAGGTCGAGAGCGCCTCCTCAATCGACTGCGCATCGCCAATATCGGCGAGGAAGGCGGTAAACACCGGCTGCGTAGCCTCGACAGCCGGCACTGGAATGCCGGATTGCGCCATCATGGCCAGCAGCGCCGTGGTCTTCAGCGTCACCGTCTTTCCACCCGTGTTGGGCCCGGAGATAATCAGCTGCCGCGCATCCCCCCGCAGCTCGAGGGTAAAGGGCACAATCCGCCCGCCGCTGGCCCGCAGCCGCTTCTCCAGCAGCGGATGCCGCGCGCCCTCCAGGCGAAAAACCTCCGCATCAAAGCTCGGCCGCACGCACTCGTACTCCGCGGAGAAGCGCGCCCGAGCCTGTATTCCGTCCACCTGCGCCAGCACCTGAGCGCCTTCCACAATGGCGTGCGCATAGCCGCCAATCTGCCGCGTCAGCGCCACAAAAATCCGGTGAATCTCGGCCTGCTCCTCTTCCAGCAGCCGCACCAGTTCGTTGTTCTGCTCAATGGTCTCAAGCGGCTCCAGGTACACCGTCTGGCCAGACGAGCTGGCCCCATGCACGACGCCGGAAACCCGCCGCTTCAGCTCCGACTTCACCGGAATCACGAAGCGGTCTCCGCGAATCGTAATCAGGTCGTCCTGCGTAGCCCCGTCGCTGCTCAGCTTGCGCAGCGCCGCGCGCAGGCTCTCCTCAATCACCCGCTGCTGGCGCACCTGATCATGCCGAATCCGGCTCAGCTCCGGGCTGGCGTCGTCGGCCAGCGTCCCATCCGGCAGCAGCTTGCGGTCAATCGACTCGGCCAGCGGCCGCAGATCGGTCGTCAGACCGGCCGACAGCTCCAGCAGCCCGGCAATCAGCCCCGGCGCGCTCAGCGCCCGCGCCGGCGGATTCCGCATCAGACCCTGCCACGCGCCAATATCGCCGGCCAGCCGCGCAATCGCCCGCAGCTCGTCCGCCTCCAGCGCCGCGCCCGGAATCTGCGCCTTCGCCGCCAACTGCGTCGGGTCCATCAGCCCACCCAGCGGAATCGATACCGCCGCGTCCAGCAGCAGCCGCACCTCGGCCACCAGCTGGTGCTGCCGCTCAATCCACGCCAGGTCGGTTGAGGGCGCGAGAGCCAGCAGCGACTCCCGCCCCACGCGCGACGAGGCCCACCCTGCCAGCAGTGCTGTCAGCGACTGCCACTCAAGCGCCTGTACGTCCAAATGCGTTACCGGAGAGGGGATGGGATCAAGCAATGCCATAGTCTTTCCAGAATAGCCGCCGCTGCTCTGCCCGCGCCCCGAAATGCCCAGGCCTAAGACGCAATTCGTTGCATCCCCCAAACGTGCTATCAACAATCCCCTGTCCAGAATCAGAACAGTCTGGAAGTGGGATTTCCCACTTTCAGACACAGGCGCAGGATGGTTCTATCAGGGTTGCTCACAGCCCAACCAAGGAGACCATCATGCACGATCTACTTCTCGCCCTCGCCTTTATCGGAATGCTTATCTCCCCCGCCATCGTCGCCGCTTACTCCGGTACGTCTGAAACCAATCCCCCGGAATAATCGCTGCGCCAACCGGCTGCCGACTTCGAAGCTTCATGCGCAGTCCGACAGCAGCATTGAACCCGATCGATAACAGCTTCCACCCCGCTTTACCGCTGCCTCCCGGGCCTGGGCCTTTCTGACCTGCCCGGCCAAGCCTGGCAGACTCACCGGACTGGCAGATTCCTCTTGCCGAGTCATTCTGTTCGAGAGTTTCATCCCCTAATCCTTCCGCCAGCCTCCCATCAGCGCGTTCCTTTCCGCCAATCCCCCAAAGGTGCTATCTCGTGTGACCTGTCCAGAAACAGGACGGTCTGGAAGTGGGATTTCCCTTTTCCGGACACTCGCGCATGATGGTTATGTCAGGGGGTAGAAGCAAAGCCCCCAAAAAGGAGACCCCCTTCCATGCATGACCTACTACTTGCTGTTGTTTTCATCGGAATGCTGATTTCGCCTGCTATCGTTGCCGCGTACTCCGGAACATCTGAGACCAATCCTCCCGAATAGTCGCGAGGTTCTCACCGCCCGGGAGCACACTCCCGACACATCAAAAAGGCGCGGCCATTGCGGCCGCGCCTTTTCCTGTTTGCCCAGAGTTCTGGATTGCAATCGGGCAGGTTACTTCTTTGTCGGCAGTATGGAGGGATCGGAGAACGAGCGAAGATAAATCACCAGGTTCCAGACCTCATCTGGCTTGGCGCGGCTGCCTTCGCCTGGCATGCTCGCCGACCCGGTTTCAATGGTGTAATATAGCTCCCCATCCTTGCGATCCTTGAAGGTGGCAGCGTCGCGAAAGTCCTTCAGGTGCAGGTTCATAGAAGTCGCTAAATCTGTCTTGCCGCTGCCGTCGTCGCCGTGGCACATGGAGCAGTCGATCGAATAAATCTTCTTCGCGCGCTCAATCGACTCCACCGTTGGCTTCACGGGATTTAGCTTCGCTGCCTGGTCGGCTGGAATCGCCGCCGTCGGCTGTTGGCCTGGGTAAATCGCGCCCATCGTCGCGCCTGCAATCATTACCGCTGCTACTGTTCCGAAAATCTTCAGCATTGTCTGCCTCCCGCTCAGGGGCGCCGAGCGGCAAAAGCTTTGGTACGCTCAGCTGCCGTAACCCTTTTGTGGCTCAAATCCTACTCCCGCACATATACCCCGCGTGTGAGCGTGGTCACGTCTGTCACACAACTGTACACCCTCTGGAAAATCGTTGAACTACCTTTCCCATTCCGGCGTATCTTGTAAGGGAAGCAGCTCCATCCCTTCATGGAGGAAGATATGTTTTGCAACGCTTGCGGACAGCCCCTGGCTCCGGGCGCCACGGCCTGTGCGCACTGTGGTCAACCGAACCTGGTGCCCCCGGCTCACACCCCCTATCCCATGTCCTCGCCCTTTGCTGTCGTCGAGGGCCGCATCCATGCCCTGGCCTACGGCTGGCTTGTCTATGCCGGCCTTGAGGCTTGCGCCGGCTTTGCCGGGCTCCTTATCGCCCGTACTTTCCTCGGCATGCACCTCAACCAGGGTTGGGGAAATACCATGGGTCTCGGCGCGCACCTGCCCTTTGTCATTCTTCGCTTCGCCTGGATTGCTATCGTCGTTCGCGTAGCGCTGTCCGCGCTCTCGGGCTACGGCCTTCTGCAGAAACCCGCGTGGGCGCGTCCCGTTGCCATTGTCGCGGCCATACTGGGCCTCATCCACCCCATCCTCGGTACCGCCATGGGCATCTGGACCCTCATCGTCCTGCTGAACCGCGAAAACGCCGCAGGCTACGACGCCATGATCCAGCCCTGAGGTCGTCGGCAAACGCAATATCGGCGGCCAGCCCCATCAGCAATGGCCGCCGCTACGCTTCTCTTTCTATTTCACGCCTGCAACCGTAAAGCTGTACTTGCCCGCCGCCAGCGCATACCCCGTCTCGCCACTGCGCGCAGCCGCTTTGCCCAGCGGCTTGCCATCCAGCGTCCATTTGGCGGCCTGTGCGGCCGTCAGCGGCAGCCAGCCGCTTGAGTTCGCCGGAATCTCCAGCGTCCACTTCGCCGTCCCTCCGTCTACTTTCCACGCCGACGCAATCTGCCCGTACGGCGACCGGTAGTGGAAGTCAATGCTGCCCAGTTGCGCGCTGAAGGCCGGATGCAACCGGATCGTGTGGAAGCCCGCATCCTCCTCCGTCGCGTCCACGCCCGCCGCGTAGCGATAGATCCAGTCCGCCACCGCTCCATATGCGTAGTGGTTATAGCTGTTCATGCTCGGGTCGCCCTTCATCTGGTCGCCATTCCACCGCTCCCACATCGTCGTGGCGCCGTGCCCAACCAGGTAGCCCCAGCTCGGATACCGCGTATTCAGCAGCAGCTTGTACGCCAACTCCTGGTGCCCGGTATCGGTCAGCACCGCCAGCAGGTACGGCGTGCCCAGAAAGCCCGTCCCCAGTAGCCCATGATTGGCCTCAATCTTGGCCGCCAGATGGTCGGCTACCCTGGCCCGCATCGCATCCGGAACCAGCCGCATCCACAGCGCCAGCACGTACCCGGTCTGCGTATCGCCGCCCTTGGCCTTGGCGTCGGGATTGTTGATCACGCCAAACGGCGACGGCCCCTGGTCCGCTCCCTCCACAAATCCGTCGTCGTGCACAAACGCCTTCTGGAACGCGCCTTGAATCTTCGCAAACAGCGCGGCATAGTGCGCCTCGTCGGCGGTTTTGCCCTGCGCATGAGCCATCTGCCGCATCAGCGTCACGTCGTACGCCCAACTGGCCGTGGCCACAAGCGGAAACTGCGTCGGCCCCTCAGGCGACAGCCAGTCGCCAAATGGAATCCCCGCGTTCTTCTTCCACAGAAAATCCGGATTCGTCTTCTCAATCGCGGTCAGGTAACGGCTCATCGCCTCCCAGTTCTGCTCCACCACGCTCAGGTCGCCAGTCTGTATCCATGATGTCCAGGGGATGATCACCCCCGCATCGCTCCACCCCGCGGCCGAATCCGACGAGGTCGTGTTGATGCCCGGCGCGAAAATCCCGAAGAGCGCTCCGGCAATCTCCGGGCTCGCCCCAAATCCGCCCCCGCTGCCCAGCTGCGTGCCACGAATATCCCCGGCAAACTTGCGCGAAAACGCCGCCAGCTCCATGTTGTAGCTCGCCGTCCTCCAGAAGACCTGCGCATCCGCCGTCCAGCCCAGCCGCTCGTCGCGCTGCGGGCAATCCGTCGGCACTCCCACAAAGTTCGACCGCTGCCCCCACAGAATGTTCTTCCACAGCTGGTTGATCATCGGGCTGCCTGTCTCCAGCTTCGCGTTGAACTTGGCGTTCGTATGGAAGACCTTCGCCGTTACCGACTCCACCGGCAGCTCTTGTGCCAGCCCCGTCACCTCCAGGTAACGGAAGCCGTGGAAGGTAAACTGCGGCTCAAACTCTTCGCTTCCCGTTCCCGCAAGCGTAAAGTGGTCGGTCGAGAGCGCGGTGCGCAGGTTGTCGGTGTAGAGCGTCCCGTCGGCGTTCACAATCTCGCCCGTCCGCACTCGCACCGTCGTTCCCGCCGACCCGCTCAGCACCAGGTGCTCCACGCCCGAGAAGTTCTGCCCAAAGTCGTACACCCACACGCCCGGCTGCGGCTCGGTCACTGTCTTCGCCGTAAGCGTCTGCTCCACCTGGATCGGCTGAAAGTCCTGTCCGTCGATGGTCACCTTGCTCAGCTCCGGCTGCCGCACCGCCACCGTCTGCCAGCCGTGGTCGTCAAAGCCGGCCAACTTCCAGCCTGCCTGCTCCAGCCGCGCGTCCTGGGTCTCGCCGTCGTAGATCTCAGCTTTCATGATCGCGGACTCCGTGGCCTTCCAACTCGCGTCCGTCGCCACCCATTCGTCGCTGCCATCCGTATAGTGGATGCGCAACTGCGCCCGCAGGCTCGGCGGCGTGGCGCCATAGATATTCGGCTGCTGGTACCACTGCAGCGGCGTGGAATACCACCCCGGAGCGATCAAGGCGGATATTGAGTTCGCCCCCTGCTTCACACTCGTCGTCACGTCGTAGGTCTGGTACTTCAGGCGCTCCCGGTAGTCGGTCCAGCCCGGCGCAAGCACGTCGTTGCCGGCCTTCTTGCCGTTCACAAGCACCTGGTACGCACCCAGAGCCGTCGCATACAGCCGCGCATACTCCACCGGCTTGCTCACCCCAAACTCATGTCGCAGCGCCTTCACCGTCTGTGCAGGCCACGGCTTGCCCGGATCATCGGCGGCAGTCGGAGCCACAAAGGCTACCGCCGGCTGCCAGTTCGCCGCTTCGCTCCGATCCATCCAGCTTCCCGCGCCAATCGATGCTTCCCATCCCGCGCCGGTCTTGCTGGCAAAGCTCACCACCGTGCCGTCGTCCAGCTTCACCACCAGCGTCGCGCTCATCGTCGGCGCCGTGTGTGTTCCAAATCCATTCGGATCCTCCACGTAGTGCGTCGTCTCCACCGCCAGCAGGTTCGCCCCCGCCTTCAGCTGCGCCGTCACATCCGCCCGCACATACTTCTTCCACGGCAGCTGCTTCCAGCCCGGCAGCGCGGCCCCGGTCAGCACCTGCGTCCCATTCACCCACGCGCTGGCCACATCCTGACCTGTCACATACAGCGCCGCCTGCTTCACCTTGCCCGTCAGCTCCATCGGCAGCCTATACGCAATCCGCTGCTCCGCCGGAACCGGCTTCTCCCAAAGCTTCATCCCGTCTGCCGCCGTAATCCACGTGGCATTCGCCTTCCGCAACTCCGCTTCTTCCCAGTTCTGGCTGCCCACCCAGTCGGCCTTCCAGTTTGCGGCGTCCATCAGTCCTGTTTCCCAAGTCGTGCTCACTGCTGCCGAATACGCCTTGCCCGCCGCATCCCACGCCGTCACCCGCCAGTAGTACTTGGTCGTCGCTTTCAACGCCGGCCCGCGATACACCACGCCCACCGACTGCCCCGATTTCACCCGTCCGGAGTCCCACACATCCGCCTTGCCCTTTTCCAAAGAGTCGGCGCTCGTCGCCACCTGCACCCGGTACGCCGTCTGCCGCGCACCCGTCCGTCCATCCTCAATCACCCAGCTGAACCGCGGCGCGGCATCGTCCAGTCCCAGCGGAGCCTCAAAGTCGTCCACGCGCAGATACCCAGGCGCGGCACTCTTCGCCGCCTCCTGCCCTTGGGCAACCCCACAAGGAACCAAAGTTAAGGCCACAACAGCAGCCATAACCATCGCAAACATCCGCTTCAAACCAGACAAATCAGACATGGAATCGAGACCTCGGCAAAAATTTCGCTCCTCCTCGGCAGCACGCTTCGGAAGGCAAGCCATTGTAGCCACCAGCGGGCAACAATTTCAAATAAGAAATACTTGCCGTTATGAATATTGCTGTGATATCTCTTATCCCCGGGCATTTCTTGCCGCCTTCCATGGAGGGAAACTCATGACCCTGAAACCCCTCGCCGGTCTCTTTGCAGCCGCCATCCTGCTTGCTCCCCTCGCCGCAAACGCACAGGCCCCCGGCCAGCTCCAAATCCAATGGGACAAGCCGCTGCTCGTCTCCCGCTCCACACCCACCCTGCAGATCGTGGTCAACCCCATGACGCGCCCCGGCTCGCCCATCCACGACAGCTCTTTTGCCGCCGTCAAAGACCTCGGCGCGGACTACGTTCGCTACGTTCCCTGGCTGCCCTACCCCAAGATGGTCGTCGCCGAGCTCGAGGCACCCACCGCCGCCGCCACCTCCTGGGATTTCTCCCTCATCGATCCCATGACCAAGGACTTCTTCGACTCCACGGCCGGCCACACCCGCATCCTCAACTTCAGCACCATCCCCGCCTGGCTCTTCAAAACCGAAAAAGCCGTCACCTACCCGGCCGATCCCAACCAGCCCGTCTGGAACTACACCCAGGGAACACAGCTCGTTGACCCCCCCGGCAAGCAGCTCGGCGACTACTTTGCCCGCCTTGTCAGCTGGTACTCCCAGGGTGGCTTCACCGACGAAAACGGCCTTCGCCACAACTCCGGCTACCACTTCCCCATCCCCATCTGGGAAGTCCTCAACGAGCCCGACTTCGAGCACGCAACCACTCCCCAGCAGTACACCGAACGTTACGACGCCATCGTCGGGGCCATTCACAAGGTAAGCCCCGACACCAAATTCATGGGCCTCGCGCTCGCCCAGCCCAGCCTCGTTCCGGAGTTTTTCCAGTACTTCCTCGACCACAAACACCACAAGCCCGGCATCCCGCTCGACTACATCTCTTACCACTTCTATGCCAGCCCGCAGCCGGAAGAGACCATCGACAACTGGCAGTACACCTACTTCAATCAGGCTGACGGCTTCCTCAACACCGTCCGCTACGCCGAGTCCATCCGCAAGCACCTCTCGCCAACCACCAAGGTCGATCTCGACGAACTCGGCGTCATCCAACCCGACGGTACCGGCAACCTCGACGGTCCCAACCCCTACAAGCCCTATCCCGCCGCCTACTGGAACCTCGCCGCTTCACTCTACGCCTATCTCTATATCGAGCTGGCAAAGCAGGGCATTGACGTCATCGGCGAATCCCAACTCGTCGGCTACCCCACCCAGTTCCCCAGCGTCACCATGATCGACTGGACCAACGGCAAGCCCAACGCCCGCTTCTGGGTGCTCAAGCTCATCAAAGACAACTTCGGCCCCGGCGATACCCTCGCCACCACCGACAACGGTGACCAACTCGGCGCGCCCCCGGGCAGCTTTAGCGCTCAAGCCTTCCAAACCGCCCACGGCAAGCGTCTCCTGCTCGCCAACAAGCGCAATCGCTCCATTGACATCGCCCTTCCCGCCGAGGCAGCCACCGCCCCCACCGTATCTGCTCGCTCCGTCGACGTGCAAAGCGGCGAAGGCCCGGCCCGCTCTGTCCCCGTTACCGGTGGCAAAGTCACCCTCGCCCCCTTCGCCGTAACGGTGGTCAGCTGGTGACCGCGCCTGCCGTACCGCCAACTGCCCCTGTTGCCCCCGTCGCGAATGCAGGCCTCGGCAACCGGGTCGCCTTCCTGCTGCGCCTGCGCCCCGGCATGGGCCCGGCCTACGACGCCTCCCACCAGCAGGTCTGGCCTGGGATGCTCGCCCTGCTCAAGCGCGCCGGGGTCGAGGAGTACTCCATCTTCCGCCGCGACGAAATGCTCATCCTCGTCCTGCGTGTCTCGAACTTCGATGCCGTCTGGGACCGCATCGAGGCCGACCCCATCAACACCGCCTGGCAGCAGGCCATGGAACCCTATTTCGAGCCCAATACCGGCCTTCGCCCCGGCGAGCGCTTTCCCATGTTGCTGGAAGTCTTCTATCTGCCGTAGTCTGCCCTCGTTTCAAGGAGCATTTGTCATGAGTACCCGTCCACTCCGTGTAGGCCTCTGCGGCTTGGGCCTCGCCGCCTACTGGCCCCAGTTTCCCGCCCTTAAACCCCAACTGGAAGCCTGCCTCGCCACCGTCGCGGAACTCGTCTCCGGCCCGGACACACACCTCGTCAACCTCGGCCTCGTTGACTCCGTCCCCGCCGCCCGCGAAGCAGGCAGCCGCTGCTGCCGCGAAGAGGTAGATCTCCTCATCCTCTACGCCACTACCTACACGCTTTCCTCCACCGTTCTCCCCCTCGTCACCCGCGCCCAGGTCCCGGTCATCGTCCTCAACCTCCAGCCCCAGGCCGCCATCGACTACGCCGCCTTCGCCCAACTCCCTGATCGCACCGCCATGACCGGCGCATGGCTCGCCTACTGCTCCGCCTGCCCCACCCCCGAGATCGCCAACCTCTTCGCCCGCGCCGGAATCCCCTTCCACCAGGTCACCGGCTACCTCGGCGAACCCCACGTCGCCCAGCAGCTCTCCGGCTGGCTCGCCGCCGCCCGCGTCGCCGCAACCCTGCGCAACAGCACTCTCGGCCTCATGGGCCACTACTACTCTGGAATGTTCGATATACAAACCGATCTCACGCGCATTTCCACCGTTTTCGGTGTGGATGTGGAAATGGTGGAAGTCGAAGAAATCAACGCTCTCCGCGGCAATCTCGACGAGTCCGCCATCGCCGCTCGCGTCGCCGCCTTCCACACCCACTTCGACGTCCAGCCAGACTGCCCACCCGCCGACCTCAACCGCGCCGCAGCCACCTCCCTCGCGCTCGACCAGCTTGTCGCCTCGCACGGCCTCAGCCTCATGGCCTACTACGCCCAGGGCACCGGAACACCGGCTCACGAAGACATCCTCAGCTCCATCATCCTCGGCGCATCGCTGCTCACCGCCTCCCACGTTCCTGTCGCCGGGGAGTACGAGGTCAAAAACGCCGTCGCCATGAAAATTATGGACATCCTCGGCGCCGGAGGCTCCTTCACCGAGTTCTATGCCATCGATTTCGCCGCCGACCAGGTCCTCATGGGCCACGATGGCCCCGGACACACCGCCATCGCCCAGGGCAAAACCAAGGTCCGCCCCCTCGGCGTCTATCACGGCAAGGTCGGCAACGGACTGTCAGTAGAAATGTCCGTCCAGCACGGCCCCGTCACCCTGCTCTCCGTCGCGGAAGACCCCGCCCACGGCTTCAAGTTCCTCGTCGCCGAAGGCCGCAGCGAACCTGGCCCCATCCTCGAAATCGGCAACACCAACAGCCGCTACAGCTTTCCCCTCGGCGCCCGCGGCTTGGTCGAAGCCTGGAACGCGCAAGCCCCCGCCCACCACTGCGCCGTCGGCATCGGCCACCGCGCCGCCGACCTCCAAAAACTAGCCGCCCTCCTCCGCATCCCCTTCATCCAGGTCTGCTGACGGGTTCGCCGTGCCCTACACCTTCGGCTCCCAACCCGGCTCATACGACCGCCCCCACTTCCGCATCGCCTCGGCATCGTTCACAATCTTTCCGTCCGCCGTATCCAGATGCAGTTCCCGCTGCACCTCCCAGGCAATATTCGACAACTGCAGCATCGTCACCGCAACATTACCCACCGCCACCGGAGCATGCAGCTTCTCCCCGGTCCGTATTCCAGCAATCAGGTTCGCAAAGTGCGCATCGGTCATCGAGTCCCGCCCAATCCGGTCTGTCGAGCTCGTCGTCGTCCCCACCTTGAACTCGCTCTTCTTCGCCCCGTTCAGGTCGTAGATCTCGTATCCGTCGCGGTCAATCAGCACGCTGCCCTCGGTGCCCATAATTACCGCGCCCCGGTCCCGCCCGTAGAACTTCATCCCGTTGCAGCACTTGCCTTCCCACTCAATCAGCTTGTCCTCGTACTCAAAGCTGGTGTTCAGCGTGTCGTAAAACTCCCAATCGTCCTTGAAGTGGTATCGCCCGCCCTGCGCCGCAATCCGCTGCGGATTCTCCACCCCCAGCGCCCAGCGGCACACGTCCACCTCATGCGTTCCGTTGTTCAGCGTCTCGCCCGTACCCCAGTGCCGGAACCAGTGCCAGTTGTACGGCTGCACGTTGTCCTTGTACGGTCGTCGCGGAGCGGGCCCCTGCCACAGATCCCAGTCCAGCGTCGCCGGCACAGCAGCTTCCTTGCCCACCCCAATCGACTTGCGCACATTCGAGTAGAAGGCCTTGCCATAGTACGCCCGCCCAATCAGCCCGCCGTGAATCTTCTCGACGATCTCGATCGTGTGCGGCGACGACCGCTGCTGCGAGCCCATCTGCGCCAGCTTGCCGTACTTCCGCTGCGCCGCCACCAGCATCGCTCCCTCGGCCGGATTATGGCTCAGCGGCTTCTCCACGTACACATTCTTGCCCGCCGCCAGCGCGGCAATGGCCATCGGCGCATGCCAGTGGTCGGGCGTCGCAATGGTTACCGCGTCTACATCCTTCAGCGCCAGAATCTCGCGGAAGTCATGCACCGGCTTTGGCGCGTATCCCAGCTCCTTCTCCGCCTCATCCGTAAACCGCTTCAGAATGTTCGACTCCACGTCACAGGCATGGCTCACCCGCGCGGTCGCATGGTTGGCCTTCAGCGACGACAAATGCGCATACGCCCGCCCGTTCAGCCCGATCACCGCAAAGTTCAGCCGGTCGTTCGCCCCCGCAATCTGCGCATAGCTTTTCGCTGTCGAGGCTACCGCCAAACCCGCTGCACCCACCGCCATCCCGTCCAGTAACTCGCGTCGCGTTATCATCGGTCCCCTCCTCTGCAAGTCAAATCAGCAAGCCAGCCCGGCCTTCGCCATCGCCTGTTTCAACCCCGCCATGCTCGTCCGCGTGCATTGCTCCGGCGACCCGCCGCCCTTCCAGTGGGTCTCCAGGCTCAACCCGTAGTGGAAGCCATCTCCCGCCAGCGCCTTCAGTTGACCCACCCAATCCACCACTCCCCCGCCTACCGGAGCCCACTCGTACTTGCCATCCGGCTTCAGCGTCACATCCTTCACATGGCAATGGCCGATGCGCTGCTTGGGCAGCAGGGCGTACCCATCGGGAAACGGCGTCGCCCGCAAAGCCTCTGCGTTCCCTGGGTCCCAGTTCAGCATAAAGTTACTGTTCGGAATCGCCGCCAGCACCGCAGCAGCCTCCGGCCCCGTCGCCGTGTTGCACGACATCTCGTTCTCCAGCAGCAGGACGATCTTCTCCTGCGCGCATCGCTCGGCCGCCTGCTTCAGCTTGGCGTTGATAGGGGCCCGATACGGCCCCTGATCGGCCAGCCGCCAAAAGTCGAAGCAGCGAATGCGATCCGTTTCGAAAGCCTTGCACAGCTCAAGGCAATGCTCCAGCAGCTTGTCCTGCTCCTTGAAGTCGAAGTCCGCGTGAAACTGGTCCCGCTTTTCGCTCTCGCTGGAAAGCGGCGCGCCCGGCCAATCCGTCTTGAAGAGCGGGCTGGCAATGTCGGTCACTCGCAGCTTGTGCTCCGCCAGAATCTTGCGCGCATCCTCAATCTGCTTCGCTGAGAGCGCCGTCACGTTCGTTCCCCACATCGAGCGCAGCTCAATCCAGCGGAAGCCGAAGTCATGCGCCACAATCTTGCAGGCCAGCTCGAAATCCGGGCTAATCTCATCGTTGATTACCGCCATGCGAAAGGGGCAGTTTGCCTCCTCCGCCATTGCCGGGAATCCTGAGGGTAAGCTGGACGCAAAGGCGGCAAGCCCCAGTCCATTCAGCACGTCGCGTCGGGTAAGCATGGAGACCTCCAAACTCGGACGCCACTCCTTATTCAACCGCTTCAGCGGAGATTTATAGAAGCGCGCCGAGTCGCGAACATTCTACCGGAATCCAACCGACCCAGGCATCCGCCAAGGTCTCACTTCCCCCAGCAGCCCTAATCTGGGTACACTGTTTCGCATAGCCGGAACCGCCAGATTCTCGCGCGGGCCGCGATGGAGGAACGGATGTTCAACGTCGTGACGATTGCCAGGGAGTTTGGAGCGGGCGGAGCGGAAACCGGTCGCAAGGTCGCCGGCCTGCTCGGCTGGGAGTATCTGGACAAAGAAATCATCGAGCGTGCCGCTGAGGTGGGCCATCTGCCGCCCGACCGCGCCGAGGCCGCCGACGAACGCTCCCAACGCTGGTGGGAGAAGGTTCTGCGCGGCTTCCAGGACACCGGCCAGGCCATGATTCCCCCTTCGCCGCTTGACTTCGACACCGTTCAGAACTCGACCGTGCGTGTCATTCAGCAGGCTGCCAAGGTGGGCAACTGCGTCATCATCGGACGCAGCTCCCAGTGCGTCCTCCGCCACCAGCCCCATGTTCTCCACGCCCTGGTCTACGCGCCCATGGAAGAGAAGATCGCCCGCATGAAGGCGCGATTACCCCAGGGCACGGACGTGCACGCCTTGCTTCGCCGCATCGACGCCGAGCGAACGCATTACACCCAGACCTACTACGGCAAAGACTGGTCAGACCGCGGCCTTTATCACATCTGTGTCAACAGCACTCTCGGCACCGATGCCTGCGCAAAAATGATCGTCCAAACCGTCCATCCCTGCTGATCGGCGTCGCAGAAACCGGAAGAGATATTAAGATTGCGATACCGTCGCACCCTTTTCCGGAGAACCCAACCAATGTGCCTTCGTTCCTATGCCCGCCATCTTTTCGTTGCCCTGCTCATCAGCCTTCCAGTCGCCGCAGCCATAGCTCAGCCTGCCTCCTCGCCACTCCCCGACATGCGCTGGCGGCTCATCGGCCCATTCCGCGGTGGTCGTACCCGCGCCGCCGCGGGGGTTCCATCCCAGCCCAATGTCTTCTACGTCGGTCAGGTGGACGGTGGTGTCTGGAAGTCCAACGACTACGGCCGCACCTGGAACCCCATCTTCGACGACCAGCCCACGCAGTCCATCGGCGCAATCGCAGTCGCTCCCTCCGACCCCAACATCGTCTACGTCGCTTCCGGCGAAGGCCTTCACCGTCCCGACCTCTCCGTCGGTGATGGCATCTACCGCTCCGCCGATGCCGGCAAAACCTGGACCCATCTCGGCCTTCGCGACGGCCAGCAGATTCCCGACCTCGCCATCGATCCGCGCGACCCCAATCGCCTCTTCGCCGCCGTCCTCGGCCATCCCTACGGCCCCAACAACGAGCGCGGCATCTACCGCTCCACCGACGGCGGCGCAACCTGGCTCCGCATGCTCTCCATCGACAGCAACACCGGCGCCTCCCAGGTCGTCCTCGACCCCAGCCATCCCGACACTGTCTATGCCAGCATGTGGGAGTCACGCCTCGGCCCCTGGGAAGACCGCAACCAGTACGACGGCAACCACGGCGGTCTCTTCAAGTCCACCGACGGCGGCGCAACCTGGAACAAGCTCACGACCGGCCTACCCAGCGACCTGCAGCAGATCCAGCTGGCCATCGCTGCCAGCGACTCCAACCGCCTCTACGCTACGCTTGCCACCGCCAACCAGGGTGGCTATGCCTCCGGTGCCGGCCTCGGGCTCTACCGCTCTGACGATGCTGGCGCGACCTGGCATAAGGCCACAGACGATCCCCGCCCAGCCATGAAAATCGGCGGCGGCGATCTGCCCATCCCCGCCGTCGACCCCAAAGACCCTGATACCGTCTACGTCGCCAGCATCGTCACCGTCCGCTCCTCCGACGGCGGCCGCACTTGGCTCAGCCTGCGCGGCGCACCCGGCGGCGACGACTACCAGAACCTGTGGATCAACCCCACCAACCCCGACATCATCCTCCTCGTCGCCGACCAGGGCGCGCTCGTCAGTGTCAACCGCGGACAATCCTGGAGCAGCTGGTACAACCAGCCCACCGCTCAGCTCTACCACGTCGCTGTCACCAACACTTTCCCATATCAGGTCTGCGCCGGCCAGCAGGAGAGCGGCTCCGTCTGCATCTCCTCCCGCGGCAACGACGGCGAAATCACGGAGCGCGACTGGCACCCCGTCGGCGTCATCGAGTATGGCTACGCCGCGCCCGACCCGCTCCATCCCGAGTACGTCTACGGCGCCGGCCGCACCGAGGTCTCACGCTTCAACATGGTCACCGGGCAAACGCAAAACCTCACTCCCGTTCCGCTGCGCGACCCCGGCGTCCACGGCGATCGCACCGAGCCCATCCTCTTTTCGCCCGTCGATCCCCATCGCCTCTACTACGCCGCCAACGTCCTCTTTGAGAGCACCGACTACGGCTACTCCTGGCAGAAAATCTCTCCCGATCTCTCCCGCCAGCACGCCGCCCAGCTTGACACCCTGCCCAAACTCACCGACAAGGAGGCCTCAGCCCGCCTCGGCGCAATTTACTCCCTCGCCGCCTCCTACCAGAACATCAACACCCTCTGGGCCGGCACCGACGACGGCCTCGTCTGGACCACCCGCGACCACGGCAAGAACTGGAAGGACATCACCCCGCCCAGCCTGAAGCCCTGGAGCAAGATTAGCCAGCTGTCCGCCTCGCACTTCGACGACCAGTCTGCTTACATCTCCGTCAGCCGCTTCCGCGTCGACGATCAGCACGCCTACCTCTATCGCACCCACGACGGCGGCGCTACCTGGCAGTCCATCGCCGCAGGCCTGCCCGACTCGCCGGTCAACACCGTCCGCGAAGACCCCATCCGCAAGGGGTTGCTCTTCGCCGGCACCGAAACCGCCGTCTGGTTCTCCCTCGACGACGGCGACCACTGGCAGCCGCTCCAGCTCAACCTGCCCCACACATCCATGCGCGACCTCTGGGTTAAGGACAACGACCTCATCGTCGCCACGCACGGTCGTTCTTTCTGGATACTCGACGACATCTCGCCCCTGCGCCAGTTGGAAAAGGTAAAGGCCGAGCCCGTTCTGTTCACCCCCGGCAACGCCTGGCGCGTCCGCCGCAGCACCTACACGGACACGCCCATCCCCCCTGACGAGCCCACCGGACAGAACCCCCCCGACGGCGCTGTCCTCGACTATTGGCTCCCCGCCGACGCCAAAGGCCCCGTCACCCTTGAAATCCTTGATGCCGCCGGCAAGCTCGTCCGCCGCTACGCCTCCACTGACGCTCCCGTGCTCACCCAGGACCAGCTGGCGAAGCAGCTCATCCCCCTCGTCTGGGTCAAGCCATCCCAGGCCCTGCCTGCCACCGCCGGCTTCCACCGCTGGGTCTGGGACCTCCACTACACCACCCCGGTCGCCACCTATTACGACTACCCCATTTCGGCCGTCCCCCACGCCACGCCACGCCTGCCCCTCGGCACACTGGCCCTCCCCGGCATGTACCAGGCGCGGCTCACCGTCGGCGGCAAGGTCCTAACCGAGCGCTTCATCGTCAATATCGACCCCCGCGTCCCTGCCACGCCCAAAGATATCGAGACCCTCTTCGCACTCGAAAGCAGACTCTCGGGCATGGTCGACTCCAGCGCCCGGGCCACATTGGCCGCCCACTCCTTGCGCGAGCAGGTCGCAAGGCTCGCCCAATCTGCGCCCGCCGACCTCAAGCCCAAGCTCGATGCGGCCGACAAGCAGCTGGCCGCCCTGCTTGACGGCGAACGCAAAGCCGACGGCACGGAGTCCGAGCCCGGCCTCGACGACCTAGCCGGCTCGGCGTCAGGACTCTACGGCCAGGTCGGTCAGGCCGACGCCATCCCCACTGCCTCCCAGCAGCAGGCAGCCGCCCACGCCGAAAGGGAGCAGCACGAAGCCCTCGAGCACTGGGAAAAATGGAACAACTCCGACCTGCCCGCCCTCAACACCGCTCTCAAATCAGCAGGCCTGCCCACCCTCGACAGCAAACTCGCCCCATCCTCCATGCCCGAACAGGGCGACGAAGACTAAACACCGGTCTTTCGCGGTCCCGCATCAATTCCTCTTGAATCAACAGCCAAACCCTGAGAAACTGCCTCACAACCACTTGCGGGGACTCGTCGCCCAGACGAGTCTCCGCTGCGTTGCATCTGCCCCACCTTCCCATCTCCCTTGAGGCTGCCAAATTATGACCCCACCGCTTCCACCGGCCATTCGCTTCCGCCCGCTCCTTCTCCTGGCAGTCCTCCTCTTTCCCGCCAGCTTCCTGGCAGCTCAGCAGACCGTTCCGGCAGCCCTATTCAGCGACCTCTCCTGGCGTCTCATTGGCCCTTTCCGCGGCGGCCGCGCCGTCGCCGTCACCGGCGTCCCTGGCGACGGCGCCACATTCTACTTCGGCTCCGTCGACGGCGGCGTCTGGAAGACCGCGAACGCCGGCGTCACCTGGACACCCCTCTTTGACCACCAGCCCGTCGCCTCCATCGGCGCGCTGGCCATCGCGCCCTCCAATCCAAGCATCCTTTACGCAGGGACCGGAGAAACCGACATCCGCTCCAACCTCGCCTCCGGCAACGGCGTATATCGCTCCACCGACGCTGGCCTCACCTGGCAGCACAGCGGCCTCGACAACACCCGCCAGATCAGCAAAATCGTCGTTGACTCCAGCAATCCCCAAATCGTCTACGTCGGCGCACTCGGCCACGCCTACGGGCCCAACCCCGAGCGCGGCGTCTACAAGTCCACCGACGGCGGTGCAACCTGGGCCCAGGTCCTCTTCAAAGGCCCCGACCTCGGCGTCGCCGATCTGGCCATCGCCGTCGCCAAGCCCCAAATCCTTTTCGCCACGCTCTGGAACGCCCATCGCCCACCCTGGTCCGTCTACGGCCCACTCCTCGGCGCAGGCTCCGGCCTCTTTCGCTCCACCGACGCCGGCGCAACCTGGCAGCCCTGCATCGGCAACGGCCTGCCCACCGGCCAGTGGGGTCGCTCCGGCGTCGCCGTCTCACCCGACGGCCAAACCGTCTACGCCCTCGTCGAAGCCGCTCAATCCGGCCTCTACGTCTCCCACGACGGCGGCTCCAACTGGACCCTCGCCAACGCCGATCCACGCCTCACAAGCCGCGCCTGGTATTTCAGCCGCATCACCGTCGATCCCTCCGACCCCAACACCTTTTACATGCCCAACGTCGCTCTCATGGGCTCCACCGACGGCGGCAAGACCGTCTCCGTCGTTCGCGGAGCACCCGGCGGCGACGACTACCACGAGCTCTGGGTTGACCCCTCCAACGGCTCACGCATGATCCTCGGTTCCGACCAGGGAACCACCATCTCGCTCGATCGCGGCAAAACCTGGTCCTCCTGGTACAACCAACCCACCGCCCAGCTCTACCACGTCACCACCGACGACCGCTTCCCCTACACCGTCTACGGCGCGCAGCAGGACTCCGGCGCAGCCCTCGTCCTATCCCGTACCGACCATGGTCAAATCACGCCTCGCGACTGGTCCCCCTCCGGCGGTAGTGAGAGCGGCTACATCGCCGTCGACCCCAAAGATCCCGACATCCTCTACCTTTCCGGCTCTTACGGTGCAGTCGACCGCTTCGACCGCCGCCGCGCCCTCTCACAGAACGTCTCTCCCTGGCCCGCGCCCATCTTCGGCTCTGAAATCTCCACCCGCCGCTACCGAGACCCCTGGACGCCGCCCCTCGTCTTCTCCCCCGTCGACAAGATCTCCCTCTACATGGGAACCCAGTACGTCATGAAGACCACAGACGGTGGCCTCCACTGGGCCGAAATCAGCCCCGATCTCACCGGCTCCACCGTCAAATCCAGCTCCGGATCCGGCGGCATCACCGACCCCACCGCCGCCTCCCACGGAAACACCGTCACCAGCCCCGTCGCCGCAGAATCCACCACCCCCCAGAACGCCATCGCCCGCGGCTACGGCACGATCTCCACCGTCGCCCCCTCCTATATCAACGCCGACATCCTCTGGGCCGGCAGCGACACCGGCATCCTATCCCTCACCCGCGACGGGGGCAAAACCTGGGCCAATGTCACCCCCGCCGGCCTCGCCCCCTGGGGCCGCGTCTCGCTGATTGAGCCGTCGCACTTCGACCCCGCCGTCGCCTACGCCTCCATCGAGCGCCACCGCGTCGACGACCAGTCGCCCCTCATCTACCGCACCGCAGACTCCGGCCACTCCTGGCAGCTCATCACCACCGGCCTCGCCGCGCCTAACTTCGTCAACGCCGTCCGCGAAGACCCCGACCGCCCCGGCCTGCTCTTCGCCGGCACGGAATTCGGTATCTACGTCTCCTTCCACAACGGCGACCAGTGGCAACCCCTCCAGCTCAACCTGCCCGCCACCAGCATCCGTGACATGGTCATCCACGGCGACGATCTCGTCGTCGCCACCCACGGCCGCTCCTTCTGGATACTCGACGACATCACTCCCCTGCGCCAGGTTGCCGATCACGCCGCCGCCGAGGCCTTCCTCTACCAGCCCCAGGCCACCTACCGCATCGACAACGATGCCTTCCCCGGCACGCCGCTCCCGCCCGAGGAGCCCACCTCCGCCAACCCCCCTTCCGGCGCCATCCTCGACTACGTTCTGCCCGCCGGCGTTCACACGGTCGAGCTCAAGATCTTCGGCACCGGACACAAACTTCTCCGCCACTACTCTTCCGACTCCGTTTCCCCGGAACACGCCCCCCTGCCCATCGCCGAGCGCTGGTTCCCTGAGCCTCCGCATCTCGCAGCCACGCCCGGCATGCACCGCTTCGTCTGGAATCTCGCTGCCGGCCCTGCTGCGGAAACCGACAGCGATGAGCCGGACGACGGCGAGGGCGACATCCCCCACGGCCCCAAAGTCACGCCCGGCCACTTCGATCTGGAGCTCGTAGTTGACGGCAAATCGCTCCAGTCTGTCCCACTCATCGTCTTCAAAGACCCCCGCTCGCCTGCCTCGCAAGACGAACTCGACCAGCAGTTCGCCACCGCCGGCCACATCTTCGCCGAAACTATCGAAACACGCCGCGCACTGGCTGAGATTGCCTCCGCCCAACCCGAGCTCACCCGCCTCCTCGCCGACACGTCCCTCACGCCCACCCTGCACACCCAGGCCCAGTCCGTGCAGGCCGCCATCCAGCACATCCTCGCCGGCGACAAGGCCCTCGGCCTAAGCGCCGCCAACAGCGCCCTCACCGCCGCGCTTTCCGCCGTCGAAAGCTCTGACCGCCCGGCACCCTCCCAGGCCACCCAGCTTTACCAGCTCGTCGCCCCCGGCGCTCATGAGCGCATCCAGCAGTGGAACCAGCTCAAATCCGGCTCCCTCGCCACGCTCAACCAGCAACTCCAGGCCCTTCACCTCAAGCCCATCGCCATCGCCCAAATCGAGCAGGAGGTCGAAGCCCTTATCACCCGCTAAGGCCCAAATCTGAACTATTCTGGTGAAACTCGGAGATCCCCCAATGCGCTTCTTCTTCGCAGGCCTCCTGGCACTCGTCCTTGGTGCCGCGGTATGCCCCGCACAAACCCCCACCGGCACCCTCCGCGGAACCGTCCTTGACCCCTCCGGAGCCCTCATTGCCGGCGCACAGGTCGAACTCCGCCAGACCGATCTCCCTACCACCCGCACCACCGTCACCGACGCCACCGGGAACTACGCTTTCCCCAGCCTCACCCCCGGCCTCTGGACCCTCCGCGTCACCGCCGCCGGCTTCGCCCCCGGCATCGCCGCTGTCACCATCTCCGTCGCTACCGTCACCAGCCTCCCCATCACCCTTAGCCTCCCCCAGCGCCAGGAAGTCATCCTCGACGGCGACCTCATCGGCTACAACCTCGCCACCCAGCAAATGGACCACGACTCCCCCGTCCACCAGAGCATCGTCACCGCCCAGGACCTCGCCACTCTCCCACTGCCCGCGCGCAGCTTCGCCAACATCGCCTTCCTCGCCCCCGGCACGGAGCCCGTCGAGCCATCCGATCCCACCAAGGCTCGCATCACGGCTGTCTCCACCGGCGGCAGCTCCGGCCTCAACAACGAGCTCTCCGTTGACGGCGGCGACAACTCCGACGACTTCATCGGTGGCTTCCTCCAGAACTTCTCCCCTGACTCCATCAGCGAGTTCGCCATCCGCACCGCACAGCAAGATGCCGACACCGGCGGCACCACCGCCGGCAGCGTCGTCATCACCACCAAGTCTGGCACCAACACCCTCCACGGCTCCGCGGCAGTATACGAGCGCGCCGCCGACCTCAACGCCCGTTACCCCATCGAGAACCCCGCCCCCAACCCCAAGCAGCCATTCTCCCGTCAGAACTACGTCGCCACCCTCGGCGGCCCGGCCATCGCCAGCAAACTCTGGTACTTCGCCAGCTTTGAGGGCATCCGAGAAAACGCCTCCATCGCCTACAGCCCCGCCAGCCTTACCCAGTTCAACGCCCTCGCGCAGCTCGCCGCCCAGGGACTCATCCCCGGCGTTTCCTCCATCGCCGTCCCCTCGACCGTTCCCATCCCCTTCCGCGACTTCTTTGACTCCGCCCGCATCGACTGGGCCCCGTCCGACCGCTCCCGCTGGATGCTCCGCGCCGCCACCGACAGCTACACCACCCACAACTCCCTCGTCCAGCAGGCCACCCTCCCCTCCACCGGCCTCCTCACCCACAACAACTACTTCAGCGCCGTCCTCAGCAACACCTACGTCTTCTCGCCCCGCGTTCTCGGCACCCTCGTTCTCAACGCTGGCGCGCTCCACCTCACCCAGACCCGCAACGCCAACCTCGGCTTCGCCTTGGCCTTCCCCTTCAGCTCCTCAGCCCTCACCGTCTCCGGCTTTGAAACCTTCGGCGACAACCAGTTCGCCACCCCCATCACCTACTTCCCCTCCGCGCGCAACCAGCAGAAATACCAGCTCCGCTACGACCTCGACATCCTCCACGGATCCCACAGCATCCGCACCGGCATCAACCTCATCCACGAGCCCGTCCTCGGCGGCGCATTCCCCGGCAACGCCGAAACCCTCTATCAGCTCCCCGAAAACCCCTCCTTCTACACCACCAACTCCGCCCAGTTCACCGCCGACCTCGCCGCCAACGCAACCTCAACCACCCTCGGCGGCGGCTTCGCCCAGAACATCCAGCGCCTTGCTGCCTACGCGCAGGACTCCAGGCACCTTCGCCCCGATCTAACCCTTAGCTACGGCTTCCGCTACTCTTCCACCTGGGGACTCATGACCGGCTCGGGCCGCTCCCAGGCCCAGAACCCCGGCGTTCTCACCCTCCAGGCTCTCGATATTCCTCTCGTTCCCAAACCCGCCGCCGATGATCGCGCCCAGCTTGCCCCCCGCCTCGGCCTCGCATGGTCCCCCGGCCGCAGCCAGCGCACCGTCCTCCGGGGCGGCTTCGGTATCTATCTCAACGACCTCGCCCAGACCGGCTGGGCCACCGCGCTCCAGGCCGTCTCCACCCAAGCCGGCCCCTGCCACGACCCTGTCGCCAACCCCACCGGTCCCGAGAACTCTGACAACTCCGGCTGCGTTCCAGGCTCGGCCTCGGGCGGCACTGCCGGCATCATCGCCTCCGGCTACCGCACCCCCTACGCCATCCACATCACCGCCGGCCTCCAGCACGCGCTCAGCAGTCACTGGCTCCTCTCCGCCGACTACACCCACGAACAGGGCAACCACGGCTACCGGGCCTACTCCTACACCGGCGGCGTCAACCTCTTCACACCGCAGCTTGCCATCACTGACCCTGACCAGGCCACCTATGTCCCCAACATCAACCTCTTCCGCTCCGACAATCGCTCCAGCTACAACGCCCTCATGCTCCACCTCCAGGGCGAAACCGGCCGCATCTCCCTCGTCGCCAACTACACCTTTTCCAAGGCCCAAACCTGGGGCTGCGTCCTCGGCGAGCTCTTTGACTACGTCAACGGCGTCTGCGACCCCCTCAACGCCTTTGCCCCCGGCGACTACGGCCCGTCCGGAGAAGATGTTCGCCAGCGTGCCGTCCTTGCCGCCCAACTCCATCTCCCCGCCGGACTCCTTCTCAGCGGCATCTCCCAGGCAGAGAGCTCCCGCCCCTTCACCGTCACCACCGCGGACAACGGGCAGCGCATCTCCGTCAACGGACAACCCACCCCTCTCGACGCCTTCCGCGGGACCCCCTATATCCAGACCGACCTGCGCATCAACCGCCCCATCCAAATCCGCGAATCCCTCATCCTCGAGCCCTTCGCCGAGCTCTTCAACCTCTTCAACCGCTCCAACCCGGGCGCAAACTACATCACCAACGTCGCCGATCTCCCCGTCCCCACCGCCCAGGCCCAGGCTGGCAACATCACCAGCCTCTGCACCAACGCAGACTGCTCCTCCACCGCGCCAGTAACCAGCCTCCGCCAGCTCTCCTTCCCAGCCGGCGGCCTCGGAGACTTCTTCGGCCCAGGCACCACCGTCGGCGCGCCCTTTGCAGCGCAACTCGGCCTCCGCCTCAGCTTTTGACGAGGGCCTGTTCACACTCCCTGAGTCGTGGCGACGGGAGAGGAGTTTTCCTCAGTTCAAGATGCGACGAGTGCGCTGTAACTGGTTACTGAAGCGAGGAGCGACGCAGACATGGGGAAAACTGGCTCCGTCCCTGTGGGTTGCGGCGCAAATCTGTCCATACTGCGTTCTCGCCCTCGGCGGAGGGGTCGCCACAGCTCTCGGACTCGGCCCTGTGTGCCCAGAATTGCTTGGCCCGATTCACACTCGCAACGCCATCCATCCAGGGAGTGTGAACAGGCCCTAGTTGTCTGGGTCTTACTCGAAATGCACTGGCACGTACTGCTCGGGCCGCCGCAGTGTATCGTACACACGCGCCGTCAACCGTCTGTGGTACCACGGCCGTCCGCCCAACTCCCGCATCAGTTCCGGCTCTCCCGCCGGACGATCCACCCAGACGCCTCTCAGAACCGGATCTTCCGCACCAAGCACTTCAGTCTGTGGATAAAACGCAATCCGCTCTGCCCCAGTGCCCGCAGCGTGTTCATCCTGTCGCTTACCGCTCCAAGCCGTCCAAAGCGCCCCGCACAGGCTGCTCCCGTTTTCGGCTCCGCTCAGCGCCAGGTGCCCCAACTGCGTCGCTCGCGGATTCATCTCCAGCAGCACTGGCCGTCCCGTCTCCGCTTCCAGGTGGAAGTCCAGCCCGAAGAACCCTGAAAGCCCCAGGGCGGCCGCCAGCTTCTCCCCGGCTTCCGCAATGCGCACATCCTCCATCCGTTCCACCACCAGCGCCGATCCCGCTGCATGTTGCGTAGCACGCACCCGCACCTGCATCGCCGCCAACACCTGTCCCCGGTCACAGGCATACATCGCATTGGCCGGTCTACCCGCAACAAAGCTCTGCAGGCTCACTTCGCCTTCTGTCCGCAAAAAGGCTGTCCGGTCCCCGTTGATCACTCTCCGCTTCAGCGCTGCCAGCAGGCTGGCCGGCTGTTTCAGCCTCACCCACGCCTCCACCACAGCTTCCGGGCTCCTGGCGATCACCACCCCCAAGCCATTGCTGGTCCCGTCCAGCTTCACTACCGCCGGCAACTTCCACTCCCCGGCCATTGCCGCAACGCGCTCCGCGCTGTCCAGCAGCACTGTCCGGGGAGTTGCAATTCCCAGCTCCGTCGCCAGCGTCAGCAGGCGCGTCCGGCTCCGCACAAGCCCAAACTGCGACGCATCCCCCAGCGACCGACCAATCCGCTCCGCCAGCTCCGGACGCGACTCTGCCAGCCCATGCAGCATCCGCACTGCCACATCGTCCGTGGGCATTATCCAATCTGCGCCGCTCGTCTCCAGGGCACGCACCAGACTACCCATCGGATCTCTTGTCGCAATCGGGAAATGCCGCACCATCCCATGCACGTATTCCAGCGGATGATCCGTAGGCCCAAACCAGCTCGCCGCGGCGCCCAAATCACGAAAGCACATCCCCAGCCGCGCGGCCATGGGCCATTGCGCGGTGGCGACAATCAATAAGCTGGGGGAGCTATCGGTCATGGCCTGCCAAGTGAGCTGTCGTCGGCAGGTCACTTCCACCGCGACAGTTTGTACTTTATAACATCCGTGTCGTAAAACAAGTGGAGCGCATACTGCTCACTTACATGTCTTAGTGAGCGGAATCCCCAAATCATTACTGGGTCCATCGAAAATAACGAGCGAGAAAGGAAACGAATGCTCTCAGTAGCTATCGTCGGTGCAGGTCCCTACGGACTTTCCCTTGCAGCCCATCTTACTGCCCTCGGCGTCGACTTCCTCATCTTCGGCCCTTGCATGGACTCCTGGCAAAATCGCATGCCTACCGGAATGCTCCTCAAGTCAGAGGGATTTGCCTCCGACCTCTACGCCCCAGCGCCCGGCTATCCGCTGCGCGACTATTGCCGCGAGCATGACCTTCCCTATGATGATGTCGGCCTGCCTGTCCCGCGAGCTCAATTCGTCGCCTATGGCCGCGAGTTCCAGCGCCGCTTCGTTCCCGACCTCGACCCATCCTCCATCTCCGCCATCCGCCCCGCCGCCGTCGGATTCGAGCTGGAAACATCCACCGGCCAGCTCTACCACGCCCGCCGCGTCGTTCTCGCCGTCGGCATCACGCCCTACGCCTCGCTCCCGCCGGAGTTCGCAGGCCTCCCGCCTGAACTCGTCAGCCACAGCTCCAGCCACAGCGACGTCACCCCCCTTCAGGGCAAGCGCGTTCTCGTCGTCGGGGCAGGCTCCTCCGCGGTCGATCTCGCCATTGAGCTCAAAAACACGGGCGCCAGCCCGGAACTCCTCGCCCGCACCGGCAATCTGCCCTTTCACGACCCACCGAATGGGCCCCGTCCGTTCCTCAAGCGCCTCACCAACCCCCGCACCACCATCGGCACCGGCTGGCGCTCAAAGCTTGCCGTCGACCTCCCGCTTGTCTTCCACGCCATGCCCCGCCGCCTGCGCCATAAAATCGTCGCAACGCATCTCGGCCCCGCACCCGGCTGGTTCGCCCGCGCCCAGTTTGAGGGTCGCGTCCCCACCCACCTCGGCGCAACCCTGCTCAGCCTCACCCCGCAGGATGGACAACTTCTCGTTCGTTTCCGCGACGCTTCCGGCACAGAGCAGCAACTCCTCGTCGACCACCTCATCGCCGCCACCGGATACAAACCCCGGATCGACCGCCTCACTTTCCTCGACCCCGCGCTCGCCGCCCGCATCGCCTCGGAAGGCGCCCCGTCCAGCCCTAGCGCTCCAATGATTGATCGCAACTTCCAAACCACCGTCCCCGGCCTCTACATGGTCGGGCTCGCAGCCGCCTACAACTTCGGCCCGCTGCTCCGCTTCGCCTGCGGTGCGGAGTTCACCGTCAAGCGCCTCGCTCCGCACCTCGCCCGGCAACTTTAAACTTGTCTGGAAGGGAACTGGCCAATGGAAATAGTACGCCCGACGGAACCTGTACGCATGGACAAATGGCTCTGGGCTGCGCGCTTTTTCAAAACCCGCGCCCTCGCTGTCAAAGCCTGCGACATGGGCCGTATCACCTCCAACGGCCAGACCGCCAAACCCGCCCGCGACGTCCGCGTCGGCGACCGCCTCGCCATTCGCGTTGAAGCCGGCGACTTTGAGGTCGAAGTCCTCGGCCTCAGCGAAATACGCGGTCCCGCCGCCGTCGCACAGGCCCTCTACCGCGAAAGCGAAGCCAGCCGCGACCGTCGCCGCCAGCTCCTCGAAGACCGCAAATTAGCTCCCCAGTTCGACCCCTTCGGCGGCGCCGGCCGCCCATCCAAACGCAACCGCCGCGAAATCAACCGCCTGCGCGGCTACTAACGCTTCCCGTCCTTCCCCGCCTTCAGCCGCTTCCAGTGCCGCTCCACGGCCTCACTCAGCTCATCCAGCCCCAACCCCAGTCGCTTCGCCTCCACCACCAGATGCTCCAGCGGCTCGCTCAGCAGCTCTGTCCGCGCCGCCTTGGTCGCCTCCGGCACGGCGCACACCACCGTCCCAATCCCCGGCTTTGACGCCAGCAGCCCGTCGGCTACCAGTTGCCCCACCACCTTGTGCGCGGTATTGGGATTAATCTTCAGCTCACGGCTCAGAGCACGCACGGAAGGGAACGCCGCCCCCGCCCGCAGCTGCCCGCTCACAATCGCCTTCCGCACCGCATAGGTCACCTGCTCGTGCAAGGCTGACCCAGGACGCAACTCAACTCGAAACGGAATCATGCGTGTACTATAGCCACCAGTACGCTCCCCGGCAACGGAGATTTCCCCTTCCCGCCGCGACTGCAGATTCCAGCGGAAATGCTCCCGAAGCCACATGTACGGAAACGTCTCAGCATCCATCGAAATCTCCACCTCTGCGGTACTTCACATATCTCCCGAAAATGAAATTTCAGTAATAAATCGGGAATCCTCGCCGGGATTTCTACGTAAATTCATATTCACCGAAAATCAAACCCAACAGCGCTTCTCGCTAACTCTATATATTTCTGCACGTTGCCTATTTTTCGCGCGAAATGTAAAGTTGGCCCCAAAATTGCATCTCAGTAAAAATACCAGGACTCATTACGTCAATTCGATTCGAAAACTAAAACAAATCACCGATGTCATATCGGAAAACCCCCTAGAGACAGCAACCTCAGCCTTAGGAGGCAACAAATGGTTTCGTCCCGTACCCGCAATCTGATCGCACGCACCACAAAGCGCACCGGCATGTTCGTCCTTGCCGCCGCTCTGGCAGTCCCCGCGATCGCTTTCTTCCACGCTCAGCCCGCCAATGCCCAGGCCAGCACCGCTGCCGGCACCATCACGGGCACGGTAACCGACGCCAAGGGAGCAGTCATACCCAACGCAGCCGTCACCATCACCAACACCGCTACCAACGTAGCCAAGTCCATCACCGCTGATGGCTCGGGCTTCTACAGCGCTGGCTCCCTGGTCCCCGGCACCTACAAGGTCTCGGTCACGGCCCCCGGCTTCTCGGTTACCAACACGACCCTCGTCGTACAGATCGGCAATTCCTCCAACGGCAACGTCAAGCTCGCCGTCGGCGGCGCCACGGAGCAGGTTGAGGTTACCGCGGACGAAGTAGCGGTCAACGCCTCCCAGTCCACCGTCGGTGGCGTCCTCACCGAACAGCAGATCGAATCGCTGCCCATCTCCGGCCGCAACTTCCTCGATCTCGCACAGCTTGAGCCTGGCGTTCAGCTCCAGAGCGGCGAAACCTTCGATCCCACCAAGGCCGGCTACTCCTCCCTCTCCATCAACGGCGTCAACGGCCGTACCGCCCGCATCCTCCTCGACGGGCAGGACATCTCTGACGAGACCGTCGGAACCACCACCCTCAACGTCAGCTCGGGTTCCATCGAAGAGTTTGAGATCTCCCGCTCTTCGCTCGACATCTCCAACGAGCTCACCAGCTCGGGTTCCATCATCGTCTCCACCCGCACCGGCGGCAACAAGGTGCACGGCCAGGCCTTTGGCGTCTTCCGTGATCAGCGCGTTGGCGCCGCGGACGGCCCTGGCGGTACCGCGTATCCCTTTCAGAAGAACCAGTTTGGCGGACGCATCGGCGGCCCTATCCTCAAGGACAAGCTCTTCCTCTTTGGTGCCTCTGAGCGCATCAAGCAGGACTCCTTCAACTCCGTCCAGGTGGCGCAGCCCTTCCAGGCTTTCAGCGGCGGCTACACTTCCCCCTTCCGCGACAACTACGACGCCGGTCGTGTCGACTACAACGCTCCCAAGGGCGTTCACCTCTTCTTCCGCGGAGCCTACGAGAACAACCTCGACGACTCCACCTACGGCTACGGGTTCTCCCGCTACGGCAATAAGGACAATACCTTCGCTTTTGCCTCCGGCGCAGACTTCGTTACCGGCAAGCTTACCCACAGCGTTCGTTGGAGCTACCTCAAGTTCCACAACCTCATCGCTGACCAGTCCGCCTCCGGTGTGCCAGATATCGCCCCCGGAACCGAACTCTTCATCGACGGCCTCATCACCGGGCCCAACCTCCTGGCTCCCCAGCAGACCTACCAGTCCGACAAGCAGGTCCGTTACGACGCCGGCTTCACCGTCGGGACCCACCAGGTGCAGTTCGGCTTCAGCCTCAACCGTATCCTCGGGGGTGGTTTCGCCAGCTTCTTCGGCTTCGCTCCGGAGCTCTCCGGCAACTTCGGTGCAGGTCCCGTCGATGGCACCTCCGTATCTGATCCCACCGCATACTCCACTGCGTACATCGTGATGGGTAACGGTGAGGGCTACGACACCGAAAAGAAAACCTTCAACAACCCCGCCGGTGGCCAGGGCGACTGGCGTTTTGGTGTCTACCTCGGCGACACCTGGAAGATCAACCCCAAGCTCACCGTCAACTACGGCCTCCGATACTCGCGCGATACCGGTCGTAGCGACTCGGACCTCGCCCCCATCCCCTGCTCCGACGCCGTTGCCAACTTTGGCTCCGCATCTCCCTGCACCTCGGGCAACCTGCTCGATTCGCTCATCCCCGGTCTCGGCAAGAGCGTTCGCCAGCCCAACCTGGATTTCGGTCCCAAGGTCGGCTTCAACTACGACCCCAAGGGCAATGGAAAGACGGTTTTCCGCGGCGGCCTCGGTCTCTACTTCGAAAACAGCATCTTCAACAACGTCCTCTTCGACCGTCCGGCCAAGCTTTCTTCCGGCCTATTCTTTGGCGATGAGTACGTCCCCGGTGGTTCTTCTTCCATCAACCTCCCTGGCCAGGCGCCGCTCACGACCATCGACGGCCAGACCATCAGCTCTCTCTGGGCTGAGCCGATCAGCCAGTCTCACACCGCATTCTCTGATCTGCAAAAGGCCTATCAGGCTGCCACTAAGGCTGCTGGAGCTGCTGTCAATGGCAACTACGTAGCCAACACCCTATGCGAAGGTCCTTGCTCGGGCCTCTCCATCTATAACCCCAACTATCAGGTTGCGCGATCCGTTCAGTTCAACCTCGGTGTCCAGCGTGAAGTGTGGAAGAACGCGGTCTTCTCCGCCGACTACATCCGCAACATCGGAACCCACTTCCAGCAGGCCATCGACGCCAACCATGTCGGCGATGCGAAGTACTTCAACAAGACCGCAGCCCAGAATGCCATTGCGGCCACAACTGCCTCGTTCAATTGCGACGGCGGTTACTCCAGTGAAGCGATCGACTGCGCCATTACTGCCGGCGCCACGATCAGCGACTTCGCGGGCAACGGTCTCGACTCAGGTAACTCCTTTCTGGTCGGCTACGCTGCCTCTGTTTTCGGACTTACCCCGGATACCGGCGCGGCCTTCGGCGGCATGAACCCGCTTTGGGGCCACCTCGCAGTCAACTACGCCATGGGTCGGTCGGTCTACAACGGCCTCCAGACCAATCTTCGCCAGGGCGGACGCGTTCCGATCCGCGGACTCGTCAACTCGAACTTTGAGGTCTCTTTCACCCTCGGTCAATTCATCTCCACCGGTGGCTCTGACCAGAACTTCACTCCCACCGCAGTGGATAACAACCACCCGCTCGGTTGGGCTGGCCCGGCCGGTATCGACCGTAAGATCCAACTCTCCTACGGCGGTAACTTCGACTGGAAGGGCAGCTTCCGGACCAGCCTCATCGGTCACTACTACTCGGCTCTGCCCACCACTCTCACTCTCGACACCAACGGCGGCGGCCCCGGCGAAATCTTCAGCTCGGACCTCACCGGTGACGGCACAACGGGCGATATCCTTCCCGGATACAAGGCCGGTGCCTTCATGCGCAATATCAAGCGTGGCCAGCTCAACACTGTGATCAACGCCTACAACAGCGCCTATTCCAATCAGCTCACTCCGGCTGGCTCGGTTGTTGTCAATAGCGGCCTTATCACCGCAAACCAGATGACCGAGCTCGGCGGCGTAACCCGCACCATCGCAGACGCTCCCCTCAACAACGCTGGCAACGGTTCCTTCCGTACCTTTGACTTCGTGCTCAACCGCCCTACCAAGATCAAGCAGCTTGGCGAGTCGTTCTCCATCGAGCCCAGCGTTAGCTTCTTCAACCTCTTTAACTTCTCCAACTTCGGCACCGTAACCGGCAACCTCCTCAACGTGCAGCAGCCGAACACCGCCAACGGCACAGACACCTCGCTCTCCGGCCGCGGTTCTATCCGCAACGGCAACGGCTCCGGTGTATTCGCTCAAGGCGCTGCCCGCATCATGGAATACGGCCTGAAGATCAACTTCTAACCCACTCGGGGCCCAGACCACCCGGCCTGGGCGCCAGCCAAACGCAAAAAGGGGAGACGCCACCATCGTGGCTTCTCCCCTTTTTGCGTCTCTCAGCGAGGAACTACTTCTTTTTCGTCGCCTTCGTCGGTTTCGCGGCACTCGCCGCCAGCTCTAATCCCTGTGGGGCTGCTGCCTGCTGGACTGGCGGCTTCATCCCAAACAACGGTGCCTTTGCCTGCTGTACCGGAGGCTTCATTCCAAAGGACGGTGCCTTCGCTCCCACTTGGACTGCCGCCTTCTTGGCAACTGCCTTTTTCGCAGGTGCCTTCTTGGCAACCACTTTCTTCACAGCCGGCTTTGCCGCAGCTTTCTTGGCTGCCGGCTTCGCCAAGGCCTTCTTTGCGGGAGCCTTCTTCGCCACAGCCTTTGCCGCCGTCTTCTTCGCTGGTGCCACGGCCTTCTTTGCCACGGCTTTCTTGGCCGCTACCTTCTTGGGAGCAGCCTTAGCCACTGCGGCCTTCTTCACCGCCTTCTTTGCGCTCTTCTTTACGGAAACAGCACTCACAGTCGTTCCTCCCCCGGTTTTGATTTTCCCTGCCGCCTTGCTCGCAGCGGCTGAGCCTGAACTCTTCGCCGCAGCTCTCTTGACTGCGGGCTTTGTCGCGGCCTTGCTCACGACCTTGCTTGCCGCCACCTTCTTCACGGCAACTGTCTTCGCTGCCGGCTTCTTCGCCGTGGCCTTTTTCGCAACTGCCTTCTTGGCGACAATTTTCTTCGCTGCGGCCTTAGCGGCCTTCTTCGCCACAGCTTTCTTGGGAGCAGCCTTCACAACCGCAGCTCTCTTCGCCGCCGTGCTCTTCCGCACCGCCTTGGTTTTCGTCACCAGCGCAGTCTTCAACTCCGTCGCAAGCTCGTCCGACGTCAAGGTGCGTGCCGACTTGCGCAACCGCTCAATGTCGTAAAAAGCCCGCTTCTCCGCCAGAAACACGTGAATCACCAGATCCACATAGTCCAGCAGAATCCACTCCGCCTGGCGCCGCCCTTCCACTGAGGCCGGGTATATGCCAAACTCCTTCTTCAGACGGAACTCAATCTCGTCCGCAATCGTCACCGCTTGGCGGTCGTTGCTTGCTGAGGTAATCAAGAAATAGTCGGCCAAACCCGCGTCCGCGGCGTCCAGCTCAAGTATCCGTGTATCGTCGCCCTTCTTGTCGTCGCACGCGGCAACGGCACTCAAGAGCATTTTCTGTGTTTCCGGGGATGCCATACTGTAACAATTTCTCCTGTGTGCGCGCGGCTGCGGCACGCCTCATGGTAGCAGGATGAAAGCCGCCTGCAAGAGCTTTTTTGTACGCGTATCCGTTCGATACCGCCCGACCTGGTTTAATCGACTTCGCTTCCGCCTCAGCGATACAACCCATGCTCGCGAATATAAGCCAGAACCCGCGGATCAAAGGACTCCAGCGCAGCCGTCAAACCCTCGCTCTGCAACTGCTCCCGCAGTCCCGTGGCGCTCATCTCATAGCGCAAATCCGGCAGCACAAACAGGCTCGCTTTCCGCCCATCCGGCGCAGAAATCCCATACCGCTCCACCGCCCCATTTTCGGCTACTGCCTCATCGCGAAAAAGCAGCAATCCCTTCGGCAAACACCGTCCCAAATCCTCCAGATCCTCGCCCGGCCGCGCCACCACCACCAGCGTCGCCGCAAACGGAATCTCCCCGGCCCGATGCCACCGCGGAAGCAGGCGAAACGTATCCGCGCCCACCAGCAGAAACAACTCCAACTCCTGCGCGGCCTCTCGTCGCACTTCAGCCAGGGTATCCAGCGTGTAGTTGGGCTGCCCACCCGCCTTGGGCGCGTCCAGCAGACACACCCCAAAACCCGCCTCGTCGCCAATCGCCAGCCGCACCATCGCCACGCGATCCGCAAAGCTCGCATGAAGGTTCGTTGCGCCGTCGCTCATCTTCAGCGGCTGCAACCCCACTGGCGCAAACAGCACTTCATCCAACTCCAGCGCTGCCTTCGCCGCCCGCGCCACGCCAACATGCCCCAGGTGCGGCGGATCAAAGCTCCCACCGAAAAACGCCACGCGCTTCCGCCTCGCCCCGTCTGCTCGCTCTCGCACTTCGCGCGCTCCGCTCATCTCTCCATCGTAGTGGATGGCCGCCCCTATTTCAGAAGCACAATCCCGCCGGCCTGCCCGTCCACCGACTTGTCCGTGCTGCCGTAGTACTCCACCTGCCCCTTCAACCCTTCCAGGTCCTTGCACATATTCATCTCAGCCTTCGGCGTAAAGCCCAGCGCAGACAAATCCATCTTGTAATAGTTGCTGGAGTACAACGTCACCGTCTTCGCGGGCGCCTTCGCCGCAGGCCTCGCAGCCGTCACCACCTCGAAGTCCATCACCGCCGGATAGCTGCACACCACATGCCGCAGCACCCCAGTCACCGTGTGTTTCGGACCCGTCCGCGCCTCTGCCGGATGCTTCGGCGCAGAGTCCTTGGTTTCGGCTTCCGCCACCACCGTCACTTCCTTGCCATTCACCGTCGGCAGCGCCACAGTGGCTGTCGTGACTCCCGCACTCTCGCTTGTCACCGCCTGGCTCGCGTAGCTGCGCTCTCGCTGAATCTCACTCAGCTGGTTCTGCACCATCGCTGCCTCACCAGGGTTCTTCGCCAGCTTTGCTGCAATCTTCAGCACCCGCTCCGCATCGTCCAGCTTGCCCCGCTCCCGCAGCACATTTCCCGCATCCACCCGAAAGCGCACATTGCCGCCGTCCAGCTGCACCGCATGTGCCGACAACATCTGCGCCTCGTCCAGCTTCTCCCGCCGCATTCCAAAGTACGCCGCAAGCTCGTCGTACGCCGGCGCAAATCCTGGATTCAGCCTGATTGCCTCGCGAAGATTCTTCTCAATCGCATCGTCTCCAGCCCCATAATCCTGCAAGGACAGCGCCGCAAAGTAGTAGTGTGCCAGGTAACTCCCGGAGTCCAGCGCAATTGCATCGCTATACCACTTCCGCGCCCCAACCCGGTCCCCATTGCGAAACGCCAACGCCCCCATCGCTTCCCGTGCCGCCGCATTTTTCGGGTCCGCCAGCATCACCGCTTCCAGCAGCGCCTGCGCGTCTTTCGTGCGCCCCTCGCCCACCATAAAGTCGGCCCGCGCCACGTCATAAGCGTTTCGGTCCAGCTCCTTCACCGTAAACGTCGTCTCGTCGATCGGCGCCGCACCGCTGTTCATCACAAAATGCATGAACGCGCTCTGCTGCACATAGTACCCAAGCGCCGTCTGCAGCTTCTTCAGGTCGCCAAAGGCCTGCATCGCCGCCCCCACCGGGTCCGCTCCCTGGCTCATCAGCGTCATGTACTCGCCCAGGTGGTTGGTCTTCTGGCTCCGGTCGTTGATCAGCAGCATGTGCGTCAACGCCCAGGATTCCGCGTAGAACGCCGAGCCCTTGTCTTCCTGGTGATAGTACGGTGAATCGTGATCCACCCTCAGCAGCGTCTCCAGCGGAATCAGACGGTTCTGGCGCAGATACAGAATCTCGTTCACATCCGTCTCGCCTACCTGCACATCCTTATCGTGGATCGTCGTGTTCTGGAAAAACTCCGCCACGCCCTCAAACAGCCACAGCGGCATCCACTCCTCGGCGGCGCTGTATTGCAGGTGCGTGTACTCGTGGTACACCGTCGCAAAGGGATGATCCCCCTCCGCGTCCAGTCGCAGCAAAATGAAATTCTTGTCCTGCGTCTTCAGGAACAGCCCCGCAAGGTCAAGCTGCCCCTTGCCCAAAGCCTCTTCCGGCTCCACCGCCTGAAAGCCCTTCTTGTTCTTCATCGCCAGCACCACCATCGGCAAGGAAGGGTCTACATTCGACTTCGGGAACAGCTTCTGGAAGACCCACCGCATGCGCTCAAAGTTGTCCAGAACATGGCGCGCCTGCTTCTCGCCGGCGTCGGTAATCACGGTGAAGTGTGGGCTGGTCACCTGCAGGTAAACCGGCTCCGCAGCCAGAGCGGACAAACTACCGCACAGCATCAGCAGAAGGGACAATAAAGTGCGTCGCAGCATATATTTGGGCATCATCGCACGGCGCCTCGCTCCGGTCAACGGAATCTCTTAGCGTGTATTCGAGCTAGGGCCTGTTCACACTCCCTGGATGGATGGCGTTGCGAGCAAAAATCGGGCCAAGCAATTCTGGGCACGCAAGGGCGAGTCCGAAAGCGATGGCGACCCCACCGCCGAGGGCGAGAACGCAGTATGGCCCGATTTGCGCCGCAACCCGCAGGGACGGGGCCAGTTTTCCCCATGTCTGCGTCGCTGCTCGCTTCAGTAACCAGTTACAGCGCACTCGTCGCTTCTTGAACTGAGGAAAACTCCGCTCCCGTCGCCACCACTCAGGGAGTGTGAACAGGCCCCAGGGAACGGAAAGACGAAACAGGAATCCCCGCCTGGCAGTGTGCCGGCCGGGGATTTTTGTGTCTGTGGGGGGTGGTTGAAAGGCGGGGCCTCGGGGCATCGAGCTCCACAACCACCGAAATGACGAAGATCTGTCATTTGGGATCCGGTGGCGATGGTGTAGATGAGATTTGGGAGATTTATTCCTGGGGTTAAAACCCCAGGCTTTCACCCCACCAACGAAGACCTGTTGTCGTGTACCCCATTCTCCCACCGGGACCGAGCTGCGCTCGATTGGGGTTTTGGGATCTGGGGAGGTTGGGGCAGTTGTGACTCCCACCGGGAGAGTGGTGTAAATTGCGAGACAGTTTGCTGCTAGAGTGGGCGGTCGGTCCAGAGGGTCTTGTCTGCGATGGTCTGGACGGGGATGAGTTTGCCGGCCAGGAGCTGCTCGACCTTGCTGCGGTTGGTGTCCTGGGCGAAGAGCCATTGGCGGGTTCCGTGGCCCCATTGCGCGGTCAGATCGTCTTCGGTGAGGAAGATTTTGGGCGCGTCGGGATAGCAGGAGCCCCAGTAGAGCGACGACCCGGTGCCGTGGACGAGCAGGGCGGGACGGCCGAAGAATCGGTGTGTGTAGAAGACGACCGAAGAGGCGTCGGACTGGTCGCCGAAGATGATGAAGTCGTCTGCGGGAGCGGCCTTGGCGAGCAGGGTGTCGGCGATGGGCTTGGAGCTGAGCATGGGCTCAAAGCGGGCGAAGGCGATGTGCGCAGCGACGAGGAAGAGCGCGCCGGTGAGGGCGACGGAGAGTGTTGCGGCACGGTTGCGGCGGGCGAGTCGGAGGATGAGTCCGGCGGCGGGGCCGATGAGGAAGGCGATGGCGGCGATGACGGCCGGGGCGCGGAGGGCGGCAAAGGAGGGGCCGGTGAGGTCGAAGAGGTGCGAGGTGGAGAGCGTGTAGTCTCCTACGCCGCGATGAGCGAGCAAGGTGCCGATGTCGGAGACGTAAGGCAGTCCGCGCGAGGCCCAGAGTCCCCAGGCGAGGGCGATGGCTACGAGCAGGCCGACGACGGTGAAGACGGCGTGTGCGCCAACCAGCCAGCCGCGAGCCTGCATGGGCTCTGCGGTTTCACTGTTTTCCTCGAGTGTGGCGAGAACGCCGGAGGTGAGCATGATGAGGGGAATCCAGGCCGGCCAGGTGTAGTACTCCTGGTTGGTGGAGAGAGAGAAGAAGAGGAGGGTGAAGGCAGCGAAGAGGCCGAGCAGCCAGGTGGTGCGGACGCGGAACTTGAGCTTGAGGACGAAGGTGGCAGCATCTTCGCGGACGGCGTGGTCGAGGTAGAAGTCGACGGTTTGGCCGGCATCCTTGCGGAGGTGTGTGAGCCAGCTGTGGCGGGTCTTCCAGGCGACGAGGACGGCGGCGGGGAAGAAGAGGCTCCAGGGGAAGATCCAGACGAGGTGGGCGAGCCAGTACCAGAGGACGGGCATACGGTTGTAGTCGTGGGGGAAGCGCGTGCCGAGGAAGCGGAAGACGTGCTCGTTGAGGAAGTAGAAGTACCAGAATCCGTGGACGTTGCCGGGGGTGGGTATGTTGCCGACGGGGTGTCCCTGGTCAGGGTTGCGCAGGCCGGCGAGGATGTGCCAGGGCGCGGCGATGGCGAGGAAGAGCAGGATGCCGGTAAAGGGCTTGATGTCGCGCCAGCGACGCCACTGGCCGCTGAGGAGGAGGAGGGGAATGGCGGCGGCGGCGAAGAAGATGGGCGCGATGAGTCCCTTGGCGAGCGTGGCCAGGGCGAGGGCGGCCCACATGAGATAGAAGCGGGTGGAAAAGACGCTCTCAAAGCCGGATAGGAAGCAGTAGAGCGCGCCGAGCAGGAGGAAGGAGAGCAGGGCGTCGGGAATGTAGAAGCGGGTATAGAGGAACGGGCCGACGGCGGAGAGTGTGCCGAGGGCGGCGTAGAAGCCGGCGCGGGGGCCCCAGGCGCGACTGCTCCAGAGCCAGGCCAGCCAGGCGAGGCCGAGGACGGCGAGGGCGTTGGGCAGGTGGGTGGCGAAGGCGTTCTGGCCAAAGATGCGATATGCGCCGGCGACGAGCCAGTAGGGCAGGGGTGGCTTTTCGAGGTATCGGATGCCATTGATCTTGAGGGTGACGAGGTCGCCGGTTTCGGCCATGTGAGCGGCGGCCTGGGCGTGGCTGGCGTCGACATCGTCCATGAGGGGCGGCGTGAAGAGCGCGACGAAGTAGACGGCGAGGAAGATGCTCGCAAGCAGCGTCCAGAGGGCCAGGGTGGAAGGCGACTTCTGCGGGCGTGCGAGCGAGCTGGTATTGGTCATAATGGCTGCATCAAGGATAACAGCCGCGATTTTCGCGCTGTTGCGCGCATTGGGACGGGGTGGTGGGCGGGGCAGTCGGCTTGACCATTCCTGGGGCGGGGCCATGGTGTATGGTGGCCTTGAGTCTGCTGAATTTGCCTGGGGAGGACTGCTGCCCGCCGATGCCCACCTTTGCCGCGATTGATATTGGATCCAACAGCTGCCGGTTGAAGATTTCGCGGGTAGTGAACCACCGCCTGAAGACGCTGCACGAGGACCGCGAAGTGACGCGGCTGGGCGGGAGCGTGTTTGAGACAGGGCTGATTTCGCCGGACGCGATGGCGACGACGCTGAAGGCGCTGAAGCGCTTCCAGCGGACGGTTCAGGGGCATGGGGTGGACCAGATTCGCGTGGTGGCGACGGCGGCAATGCGCGAGGCGAGGAACGCTGAGGCCTTTGTGGCGTGGGCCAAGGCGGAGACGGGCTGGGTGATCGAGATTATCTCCGGGCTGGAAGAGGGCCGGCTGATCCACCATGGGGTGGTGGCGCAGGAGGCTGGCGCAGATGGCCGTGTGGTGCTGATTGACCTGGGCGGAGGCAGCTGCGAGATCACGCTGAGCGAGCAGAAGCGGATTGTGGAGACGGTGAGCGTGCCGCTGGGCGCGGTGCGGCTGACGCAGGAGTTTCTGGACGGGGATCCGCCGAGCGACGAGGCATTGGCGCGGATGCAGCAGTTTATTGTGCGGGAGCTGAAGCGGGCGCAGCGCAAGCTGCAGCCGACCGAGGTTGCGCTGGTGATTGCGACTAGCGGGACAGCGGCGGCGCTGAGCGAGGCGCAGCTGACGGCGGTGGGGGGCAAGGGCAAAGCGACGAAAGTGGCGAAAGTGACCGCGGGGCCGGCGGAGATGACCAGTACACGGCAGACGCGGGTGATGGCGGCCCGGCTGCGGGGGATGACCGTGGCCGAGCGCGAGGCTGTGCCGGGCATCGGTCCGAGGCGGGCGGAGATCATTGTGGCCGGGGCGCTGGTGTACGCGGAGCTGCTGGAGTCGTTCCAACTGCCGGGCTTCCGCTACTCGGAGCTGGGGTTGCGGGATGGGATATTGGCGCAGATGCTGGCCGAGCAGGACGAGCGGGCGAGCGCGCATGAGCAGTTTGAGCAGGAGCGGTGGGAGAGTGTGCTGGCCACGGCGCAGCGGTTTGGAGTGATGGCGCAGCAGGTGGAGCCGCTGAAGGCGCACGCGGAGCAACTGTTTCGTGAGCTGGCGCCCCTGCACAAGCTGGCGCCGGAGTACCGGACGTGGCTGGCGACGGCGGCAGTGCTGTCAGAGACGGGGAAGTTCATCAACCACCAGGGGCACCACCGGCACACGCAGTACATTATTTCCAGCTCAGAGATCTACGGGTTTACGCAGCAGCAGCGGACGATTGTTTCGGCGATTGCGCGGTACCTGGGCAAGTCGCGGCCGCAGCCGGAGGACCGGGCGATGCGCAATATTCCCGCAGCGGAGCATGTGCCGGTGCAGCGGTGCGTGGTGCTGCTGCGGCTGGCGCGGGCGCTGAACCAGGACCGCGCGTCCGGGGCGGTGCGGGTACGGGCGCAGGTGTATCCCAAGCGTGTTCATCTGGAGATTCGCGAGGGACGCACGGGGGCCGAGCTGGAGCTGTGGTCGGTGCGGAAAGAGGCGGGTTACTTTCGCGAGGTCTTTGGGCGGGAGCTTTTTACGACGCTGGTGTAGACGGCGCGGGCGAGGCGGGGATCGAGTATCCACTGGAGTTGCGCGGGGCGGCGCTCCATGTCGACGCGGGCGATGCCGGCCTTGCGCATGCGGATGCTGCCGGGGCCGTTGCCGGTGACGAGCTTGCCGAGAAACTGGCTGAGGTTGGGGTTGTGGCCGACGACGAGGACGCCCTCGTGGTTGGCGAACTGGTGAATCAACTGCTGAAATGCGGCAAAGTCGCCGTCTGGAGCCAGCGCCGGGGAGGCGATGAGCGGGGCCTCGCAGCCGATTTCCGTGGCGACGAACTGGGCGGTCTGCTTGGCGCGCTTGAGGGGGCTGGAGATGATGACATCGATTTGCGCGCCGGAGGCGGCGAGGATACCGGCCATCAACATGCACTGCTGCTTTCCCTCTTTGATGAGGGCTCGCTTGGCGTCGAGGATTGGATTTTCGCGGGGGACGCCGGCGTTGGCGTGGCGCATGAGGTAGAGATTCATAGGAGATTTCGTCTTTTGCAACGGGGGTTGGAACCGCTGTCGATTCCCGATTTTAACACGACTGTAACAATTGGAGAATGCCTGAATGCGTGGTTGCGGAGTGTGCGCGCGTCCGTTTCGGGACGTTGCTGTGATATAGCTGTACCAGAACCCGACGAATTGGATGCCTGATTGATGACACGTTCCGCTGCCTCTTCCCTGCCGTTGATGCAACCCCAATCCCTTGGCCTGAGCGACCTGGCGCCGCGTGTGCTGCAGTCGGAGATACGCGCGATGACGATGGAGTGCGACCGGCTGGGCGGGGTGAACCTGGCACAGGGGGTGTGCGATACGGAGCCGCCGGCGGCTGTGACGGAGGGCGCGAAGCGGGCCATTGACGCGGGCGAGAACATTTACACGCGGCTGGACGGGATTGGCCGGCTGCGGGCGGGGATTGCGGCGAAAATGGAGCGGTTCCAGGGCGTATCGGTGGACCCGGAGCGCGAGGTGCTGGTGGCATCGGGGGCGACGGGAGCGTTCCATGCGGCGGTGATGGCGCTGCTGAATCCGGGCGACGAAGTGATTCTGTTTGAGCCGTTTTACGGGTACCACGTGAGCACGCTGAGTTCGCTGCGGATGAAGGCGGTGCCGGTGGCGCTGACTGCGCCGGAGGGGCCTGGGGCGGACTGGACGCTGGACATGGATGCGCTGCGAGCGGCGATTACGCCGCGGACGCGAGCGGTGCTGATGAATACGCCGTCGAATCCTGCGGGGAAGATTTTTGCCCTGGCAGAGATAGAGGGGGTGGGGGAGCTGGCCGAGCGGCATGGGCTGTTTCTGTTTACCGACGAGATTTATGAGCATTTCGTGTACGGCGGGGCGCGGCATGTGAGCCCGTTCAGCCTTCCGCATCTGCGCGAGCGAACGATTGTGATGAGCGGATTTTCGAAGACTTTCTCGGTGACGGGCTGGCGGCTGGGGTACCTGGTGGCGGATGCCAAGTGGCTGGGGTCGATTGCGTATTTCCACGATCTGACGTATGTTTGCGCGCCGTCGGCGCTGCAGCATGGGGCGGCGGATGGGCTGGAGCAGCTTGGGCCGGAGTTTTACACGACATTGGCGGCGGACCACGAAAGGAAGCGGGCGCGGATGGTATCGGCGTTGAGGGACGCGGGGATGTATCCGTATACTCCGGCGGGGGCGTACTACGTGCTGGCCGATGCGAGCGACCTGGCGGGCGCGACGGCTGCGGAAAAGGCGCGGAACCTGCTGGCGCGGACGGGCGTGGCGTCGGTGGCGGGATCGGCGTTTTTCCGTGCGGGGCTGGGGGAGAATCTGCTGCGGTTCTGCTTTGCCAAGAAGGACGCGGACCTGGCGGATGCCTGTGAGCGGTTGCGGGGGCTGCGGGGGTAGGTTTTGGGCCAGTCAATCTGCGGAATTTTTCAGCGGGCAAACATCAGGTGGGGTGTGTTAGGTTGCGGGTACTGATGATTTTTGCGAGGTATGGACGCGTGACGATGGTTCCGAGGATTGCTCTTTGTGCGGTGGTGGTGGCTGGGCTGATGGCTCCGGTGTGTTTGGCGCAGAGTGCGCCGCAGTATCCGAACTATCCGAGTGAGACTCCGGCGGTGTTTACGCCGACCAGCTATGGGATGGACTATGAGCGGCGGGTGGTGATGATTCCCATGCGCGATGGGGTGAAGCTGCATACGGTGATCCTGGTGCCGGAGGGCGCCAAACACGAAGGGATGCTGATGACGAGGACACCGTACAGCGCGGATGGGTTGAGCGCGAACTCGCCGAGCACACACCTGGGCCCGACGCTTTGGGGCTACGACAATGCGGTGGAGACGATAGTGGAGGGCGGATATATCCGCGTGCTGCAGGATATCCGCGGGAAGTATGGGTCAGAGGGCGACTATGTGATGAACCGGCCGGTGAGCGGGGCGCTGAATCCTACGCCGGTGGATGAGTCGACGGACACGTACGACACGATCGACTGGCTGGTGAAGAACGTGCCGGAGTCGAACGGGAAGGTGGGCGTGCTGGGGATTTCGTATGACGGATTTTTGTCGTTGATGCCGCTGATTCATCCGCACCCGGCGCTGAAGGTGGCAATACCGATGAATCCGATGGTGGATGGATGGCGGGGGGACGACTGGTTCCACAATGGCGCATTTCGGCAGCAGAATCTGCCGTACATCTACGAGCAAACGGCGACCAGGGGCAACGATGCGCACTGGCAGACGAGCAACTTTGACGACTACGACATGTACATGGAGGCGGGGTCGGCGGGAGAGCTGGCGAAGCGGCGGGGGATGGAGCAGATCGGGTTCTGGAACAAGGTGGCGGCGCATCCGGCGTATGACAGCTTTTGGTCAGAGCAGGCAGTAGACCAGTTGCTTGCGAAGCAGACGCTGACGGTGCCTACGATGCTGGTGGCGAGCCTGTGGGACCAGGAGGATATCTACGGGGCGATGGCGGTGTGGAAGGCGGTGAAGCCGAAGGATACGGAGAACAACCTGTTCCTGGTGCTGGGGCCGTGGCACCATGGGGAAGAGATTTCCGAGGTGAGCGCGGAGGGGCCGATCCGGTTCAACCAGGACACGGGATTGCAGTTTCGGCGGGAGATATTGGGGCCGTTTCTGGCGCACTACCTGAAGGACGATGCGCCGGCGCTGACGACGCCCACGGTTTCAGCATTTGAGACGGGGGCAAACCGCTGGCAGAAGCTGAAGGATTGGCCGAGCGGGTGCGAGACGGGCTGCAAGCCGGTGGCGAAGCCGCTGTATCTGGAAGCGAAGGGGAAGGCGGGATTTGCGGCGCAAGCGGGCGGCGAGGAGTTTGACGAGTATGTATCAGACCCGGCCAAGCCGGTGACGTACCGTTCGCGGCCGTCGGAGCCGGTGGGGTATACGGCGAACCTGAGCTGGGTGCGATGGCTGGTGGACGACCAGCGGCAGTTTTCCGGGCGGACGGATGTGCTGACGTATACGACGGAGACGCTGAAGGAGCCGCTGCGAATATCGGGCGAGCCGATTGCGAACCTGGTGGCGTCGACCTCGGGGACGGATTCGGACTGGGTGGTAAAGCTGATCGACGTGTATCCGGATGAGGTGGCTGGGCAGCCGGAGCTGGGCGGGTATCAGTTGCCGATCGCGATGGATATCTTCCGCGGACGGTACCGGGAGAGCCTGGCGGAGGCCAAGCCGCTGACTGCGAATGCTCCGCTGGAGTACCGGTTTTCGCTGCCGACGAGCAACCATTTGTTTTTGCCGGGGCACAAGATCATGGTGCAGGTGCAGTCGAGCTGGTTCCCGCTGTATGACCGGAATCCGCAGAGGTTTGTGCCGAATATCTTTTTTGCGAAGCCGGAGGATTACAGGAAGGCTACGCAGAGGGTTTGGCACGCGGCGGGGAAGGTTAGCTTTGTGGAGTTGCCGGTGGTTGAGGGGAAATAGCGAGAGAGAAACAGCAGCAAAAAGGTGAGGCCGGGATGAGTCCCGGCCTCACCTTTTTTGGGGGCGTGGAGATTACGCGGTTTCTTCTTTGGCTACGGATTGGAGGTTACGGGCTTCGATTTCGAAGTCGCGCATTTTGTATTTCTGGATTTTGCCGGAGAGGGTGGCTGGGAAGTCTTCAACGAATCGGATGTGGGAAGGGATTTTGAAGTAGGCGATCTGGCCTTCGCAGAAGGAGCGGATTTCGGCTTCGGTGGCTTCGGTGTTGGGGCGCAGGCGGACCCAGGCTACTACGATTTCGCCGAGGCGTGCGTCGGGGATGCCGACGACCTGGGCTTCGCCGACTTTGGGGTGTGTATAGAGGAATTCTTCGACTTCGCGGGGGTAGATGTTTTCTCCGCCGCGGATGATGACGTCTTTGGAGCGGCCGGTGAGGTGGATGCAGCCGTCGCCGTGGAGGATGCCGAGGTCGCCGGTGTGGAGCCAGCCGTCGGGGTCGATGGTTTGGGCGGTGGCGGCGGGTTCGGCGTCGTATCCCTTCATGTTGGCGTAGCCTCGGGTGAGGATTTCGCCCTGCTGGCCGAGTGGGGCGGTTTGTCCGGAGACGGTGTCGAGGATGCGGATTTCGGTTTGGGGCATGGCGCGGCCGACGGTGGCGACGCGAATCTCGATGGTATCGTCGGCGTCGGACATGGTGACGACAGGCGAGGTTTCGGTTTGGCCGTATGCGATGACCAGTTCGCCGCAGTGCATTTCATGGAGAACGCGCTTCATGAGCTCGACGGGGCAGGGTGCGCCGGACATCATGCCGGTGCGGAGGCTGGTGAGGTCGTAGGAGGGGAACTCGGGCAGGGCGAACTCCGCGACATACATGGCTGGAACGCCGTAGACGCTGGTTGCGCGCTCGTCGTGGATGGCCTGGAGTGTGGCGCGGGGGTCGAAGGTCCAGTTGGGCAGGACGAGGGCCGCGCCGGAGTTGACGGCGGTCATGGTGCCGATGACGCAGCCGAAGCAGTGGAAGAGCGGGACGGGCAGGCAGATGATGTCCAGCTCGTTGTAGTGAAAGCCCTGGGCGAGGAACTGGCCGTTGTTGACGATGTTGTGGTGGGTGAGCATGACGCCCTTGGGCAGGCCGGTGGTGCCGCTGGTGTACTGAATGTTGGCGACATCGGAGACGCTGACGTGGCCGGGCATCCGGCCGGGGGCGTCGAGCAGGGCGGTCCACTCGGGGGAGTCAAAGTAGATGATGTGGGCGAGGTCGATGGTGAGCCCGTGGCGGGCGCGGTCGAGGATTTCGCGGTAGTCGGCGCGCTTGTCGTGGCTCCAGAGGAAGATGGCCTTCATGCGGGAGCGGGTGAGGGTGTACTGAAGCTCGTGGGAGCGGTAGGCGGGGTTGACGTTGACCAGCGCCGCGCCGGCGCGGGCGCAGCCCATGTGCATCATGAGCCACTCGATGCAGTTGGAGGACCAGAGTCCGACGCGGTCTCCGCGCCGGATGCCGAGGGCCCAGAGGGCGCGGGCGACGCGGTCAGCCTGCTGGCTGAGTTCGGCCCAGGTGAAGCGGCGGTCCTGATGGCGGCTGGCGACGGCGAGGCGGTCTGGATATCGGTTGGCGGTGCGGTGGAGCAGGTCGCCGATGGTCAGCTCCAGCAGGGGACGAGCCGGGCCGCGGGAGTAGCTGAGGGTTGCGATTTCTTCTTCAAGATCAGTCATGGCTTTGCGTAGACAACGAGGGACAGTGTACGCCGCGGGAAGCCTGCTAGTTGTGACGTAGTGCACAGGAGAGCATGGGCGGGCTGGCGGGATCAGGCAGGGTGAGTTGGCCTGGGATCTCCCTTGCGGTGAACGCGGAGATTGTCGACGGCGTGCTGGACGTAGCGGGGCTCAAAGTGATCGGGCTGGCCCATGAAGCGGCAGGTGGCAGCGACCTGGTCGACGATGAAGCGGGGATGGTAGGCGGCCAGCTCCATGCATTTTTCCTGGGTAATCTTGTACACGATGGAGTCGAAGAGTTCGGGCGAGAGGAGTATGTTGCGCCGGGCGCACTCCTTTTGGAAGATTTCTCGATATTGGTCGAGAGTTGGTGCGCCGACCTCGATTTTGAAGGGCAGGCGGCGCAGGAAGGCGGCGTCCATGAGCTCTTCCGGCTCAAGGTTGGTGGAGAAGATGACGAGCTCTTCAAAGGGCAGGGTGAAGCTTTTGCCGGTGTGGAGTTTGAGGTAATCGATGCGGTTTTCGAGGGGGACGATCCAGCGGTTGAGCAGGGCAGTGGGGGAGACGAGCTGGCGGCCGAAGTCGTCGATGATGAAGCATCCGCCGAGAGCTTTGACGTGGAGGGGGGCCTCGTAGGTGCTGGAGTTGACGTCGTAGCGGAGGTCGAGCATGTCGAGCGTAAGCTCACCGCCGGCGACGATGAAGGGGCGCTGGCAGGGAACCCAGCGGCCGTCGTACTCTTCGCGGCGGATGAGGACGGGATTGAGGTCTTCATTGGCCAGCTCGGTGGGTCGGAGGGTGTGGTAGCTGGGGTCGTACATGCGGATGATCTGGCCCTCGACCATGATGGCGTAGGGCACGTAGATGACGTCGTTGAAGAGGCTGGTGAAGCTGAGTGCGACGGAGGTTTTGCCGTTTCCGGGGGGGCCATAGAGGAGCATGGCGCGGCCTGAGTTGAGAGCCGGGCCGCACTTTTCGACGATCTGGTCGTCGACGACGAGGTCTCCGAAAGCGTGGCGGAGGCGGTCGTAGGTGACGGCCTCGTTGGTGATTTTCTGCAGGTTGATGACCTCGATGAACTCTTCGAGGGAGACGGGCGCGGGGCCGGCGTAGCGGCACTGCTGGAGTTCGTCCTGGGTGTAGCGGCGGCCCTCTTCGGTGACGGCGTAGCTGGTGTCAGTGAGGGAGAACATGTCGCGCGAGCCGAGGCTGCGAAGGAGCTGGCGGTCAACGGCCTTGCGGACCAGATCGTCGACGACCTGGTAGGGAAGCTTGATGGCATCGACGAAGTGGCGCATGGTTTCCAGATGGCCGGTGTAGATGAGCTTCATGAGGAGACCGAGGAGGTCGTTTTCATGGATGCGCGTGGCGGCGATATCGACCGGCTCAGAGGGCATGCGATGGAGAAAGGCATCGAGGTCGAACTGGGAGATGGCGCCCGTTTCGACGAGGTGAACGCCAAGGCGCCCGCCCTGGTCGGCCTGTTGGTGGAGGGCGGCGGTGAGTTGATCGGGAGAGATGAGCCGGGCCTGTATGAGCAGGTCGCCGAGCCTCATGCGAGCTTTCATGGTGCGTTCCTCGTCAGCCTGCATGATAAAGCTTTTTCACTTATTTTGCGGTGTGGCTTGATCTGTGATGTGCAGCTTTTTCTGGGGAGAAAGCTGCGCTCAGATTGGTCGATCCCTGGGCACGGTAAGTGAAAAAGCTCGAGCTGTGCAGGGGCTGCGTGCGCAGTGTGCGATTGGGAAGCCGGAGGGGTTTTGTGAAGTGTGGAATCATGCGGGGCTGAGGCCGGCGTGCTGAAGCATGGCCTCGAGATGGCCGGTGTAATGCCGGACGGCTTCGGCTTGCTGGTCGGGGGACCAGGAATATGCGGCGGCGAGATATGCGGCGACGGCGGGGGCGGCGGCGATGGATGCCTGCCAGTCATGAAATTGGAGGCCGACGCGGCGGGCAAGGACATCCTCAATGGAGGCGGCCATTTCCTGCTGGATGCTGTAGACGACCTCCGCACGGAGGATGGCGTGGCCGGCGACCAGGGGCAGACGCAGGCCGGCATCGGAGTCGGCAAGGGCCATGACCTTGGCGGCGCGGGTGCCGAACTTCTCAGTGAGGTGACGGGCTGAGGCCTCGGTGATGCCGTGGAGTGCGACGAGGGTCTGCCAGGTGTCGTCGCGATAGCCCTCGGAGCCGGCGAGCGGCAGTTTTTGAGTGCGGCAACCGCCGACGGGCTGGCCGAGCTGCTTCTGGACAGCGTCGATGGTGTCCTCGGCCATGGCACGGTAGGTTGTCCACTTGCCGCCGAGGATGTTGACGAGTCCGCTTTGGGAGTCGACCTCGACCTCATGGTCTCGGATGAGCTTTTTGGTGGCCTTGCCGGATGCGCCGGCGGGGCAGACGAGGGGACGCAGGCCGACGAAGCAGGCGCGGATGTCCTTCCGCGTGAGGTCGGAGTCGAGGTAGAGGTTGGCGTAGTGGAGGAGGTAGTCGATCTCCTCGGACTTGATCATGAGGTTGTCGTGGACGGTGGACTCGTCGTCGGTGGTACCAATGAGCAGTGAGCCAAGCCAGGGAATGACGAAGATGAGTCGGCCGTCGGCGGTCTTGGGAATCATGAGGGCGTCGGCAGAGGGCATCTTCTCAAGAGGCACGAGGATGTGCGAGCCGCGGCTGACGCGGAGGCGGTCGTGCGTGCCGGGGTGGGCCTGCTGGCGGAGTGCATCGGCAAAGGGGCCGGTGGCATTGACGAACGCGCGGGCGCGGATTTCAAAGCTGGCGCCGGTGACCTGGTCCTGGGCGATGGCGGCGGTAATTTTTCCCTGTGCATCTTTGACGAAGGAAGTGACACGGGCGTAGTTGAGGGCGTGGCCGCCGTTTTCGGTGAAGGTTTTGACGAGCATGAGGTTGTAGCGGGCATCGTCAAACTGCCCGTCGGCATAGACGACGCCGCCGAGGAAGTCTTGCGCACGGAGGTGAGGAACGCGGTCGGCGAGTTTGGATTTGGAGTAGAAGCCGGAGGTGAAGAGGCTGGCCTTGCCGGAGACCCACTCGTAGACCTTCATGCCGAAGCCGTAGTAGATGGCCTGGAACCAATTGGTGCAGGGGATGACGAAGCGCATTGGATGGGCGAGGAAAGGAGCGTTGCCGATCATGAGGATGCGTTCGCGGAGGGCGCGTACGACGACGTGATACTGGCCGGCATCGAGCTGGGTGAAGGCCTGCTGGAGGTAGCGAACGCCGCCGTGGACGAGCTTTGTGGAGGCGGACGAGGTGGCACAACTGAAGTCCCCGGCATCGAGCAGGACGGTGGAGAGCCCGCGGGTTTGAGCGTCGAGGGCGCAACCGGCACCGGTGGCCCCGCCGCCGATGACGCAGAGGTCAAAGGAGGTGGAGGCGAGGGAGTCGATTGTGGGTTGGCGGGAAGGAGCGGGGGCGGTCATGAAATCTCCAGTCTTGCGGTCCAGGAAAACGTTAACATTTCATTTTCGCAGCACTTGTTCCCCGGCACCATGATTTCTATCACACTGGATGGGCTACTGGGCAAGGCAGTATTGGAGGCCGCTGCGAGAGGGTTTGGCCGGCAAATCACAGAAAATGTCTCCCACGGAGAAGCGGTCAGCTGGCGGTGAAGTCGTCGAGGGCCTGGGCGAGGCGGCTGAGGCCTTCGCGGGTCATGACGGGGTCACCGCCGAGGCCGATGCGGAAGTGGTCGGGCATCTCGAAGAAGTGTCCGGGGACGACGCTGGTTTCGTATTTGTCGCGCAGGAGCGTCGTGAAGTCCTCGACCGACCCGGTCTTGAGCCTGGGGAAAAGCACGGTTCCAGCCAAGGGGCGTACGAGGTCGAGGGCTGGGTGGCTGGCGATGAACTGGTCGACAGCGGCGTGGTTGGCGGCAAGCAGGGCGCGGGTGCGGGCGATGAGCCTAGGCAGCCGGTCGAGGGCGAAGACGGCAATCTGCTCGGCGGGAAAGACGGGCGAGGCGGAGTAGAGGTCGTTGAGACGCCAAATGCGCTTCGCCATCTCCGGGTCGGCCAGAATCCATCCGCAGCGAATGCCGGAGAGTCCGTAGGACTTGGTGAGGCTGTTGGTGACAAGGAAGTTGGGGCCCAGGTTGAAGGAGGAGCGGGCCGGCCAGTCGAGAAGCTGCTCGGGGAGCATGTCGAGGTAGACCTCGTCGACGAGAACGCGCGCGCCGACGGTGGCGGCGAGTTCGCCCAGTGCGGTGAGGGTGGGCTCGTCGGTGTAGGCTCCGGTGGGGTTGTGGAGATTGGTGATGACGATGAGCCGTGTGCGGGAGGTGAAGTTGCGGCGGACCTCGTCGAGATCGATCTGGAAGCCACTGTCGCGGGTTCGGGTGAAGCGGCGGACATTTGCGCCCAGGTAGCTGGCGGTATCGACGAGCAGGCTGTAGGTAGGCTGCTCAATGAGCACGTCGTCGCCGGGCTCGATGGCGGCGGCGATGGCGAGGTGATTGGCGAGCGATGCTCCAGCAGAGGCCACAACGTTTTCCGGCTGGACGCCTGATTTGGCAGCGAGGCGCTGCTGCAGCGGGGTGTAGCCGTAGACGGTGGGGCCGTTGATTTCAAGGTCGGCGATGGTGACGGAGAGCTCGGCGAGGGGACAGCTCATGATGCCGCTGGTGGCGAGGTTGAAGGGGGCGTGGGATTTGAGCTTGGCCCACTCCATGTAGGCCGAGGCGGTGTAGCGCGTGGATTGAGTCATGAGGACGCGATCTCCTGAGTCTTGCTGGCCTGGGATTTGCGGTGCGCCCAGAAGGCGTAAACGGGCAGGCCCATCAACAGGATAAAGACTCCGACGAGGCTGTTGCGCGGGAACTTGATGAGGGTGTTGGCGACGACGAGCCAGCATGCGAGGATGAAAGCGAATGTGGTGACCGGATGCCAGGGGGCGCGGAAGCCGGGGTCGGCGATGGGATGGGCGCGGTCGCGATGACGGAAGACGAAGAGGCAGGTGGCGGAGAGACCGAAGAAGAGGAAATCGATGGGGATCATGAAGTTGAGAATTTGCTCGTAGCGGCCGGTGAATGCGATGACGAGGGCCCAGGCGGATTGCATGAGGATGGCAACTACAGGGACGTGAGTACGAGCGCTGACGCGCGCGACGGCCTGGAAGAAGAGTCCATCGGCAGCCATGGCGAAGTAGACGCGGGGAGCGGTGAGGATGGACTGGGACAGAAAACCGATGGTGGAGATGGCGATGCCGAGAGCGATGAGCCGGGCCCCGGCGGGGCCGGCGACGATGCGCATGACGGTGGAAGCGGGGACGGTGGTTTGGGCCAGGCCTTCCGCGCCGAGCACGCGGACGCAGACCAGGCTGACGAGGAGGTAAAGCAGAATGACGGCGGAGACGCCGAAGATGAGGGCGCGGACGAGGTTGCGGCGTGGGTCGCGGATTTCCGCGGCGATGAAGTTGGTGGTTTGCCAGCCGCCGTAGGAGAAAAGCACGGGTACCATTGCCGCGCCGATGGCGGTGACCAGGTCGAGCGAGAAGGGACGATCGAGGATGGGGTGGGTGAGCGGCTGGGGATTTTTTGCAAAGAAGAGGCCGGCGACGACGAGGCAGGCGATGGCGGCGATTTTGAGGATCATGAGCACGCTTTGCAGGCGTGTGCCGGGCTTGACGCCAAGGCAGTTGACGGCGGTGAGGAAGGCGAGCGTGCCGAGGACGATCCATCGCTCGGAGACGTTCCAGCCGGTGAGTTCGAGGAAATAGCGGGCGAAGGTGACGGTGACGGCAGCCATGCCGCCGGTTTGGACGACGAGCAGGAGAGCCCATCCGTAGAGGAAGCCGGCGGCGGGATGGATGGCCTCGCGGAGGTAGGCGTATTGGCCGCCGACTGCGGGCATGCGGTCGGCGAGCTCGGCGTAGATGAAGGCACCGAGCAGGGCGACGATGCCGCCGAGGACCCAGACGCCGAGGATGAGCACGGGGGAGTGAACGCGCTGGGCGACGACGTAGGGATTGATGAAGATGCCTGCGCCGACGATGCCGCCCATGACGACCATGGTGGAGTCAAAGAGGCCGATTTGGCGGACGAGTTGCGGTGGTGCGGAGTCACTCACGCTGGGGTACAGTTTCCTTTCCAGTGGGGCTTGGAAACGATGCGGGGATACAGGCATTGGAACACAAAGGAGCTAGCTGTTGGCGCCGTTTCGCGGAAGACTTCAGCGTAGAGGGAAAGTCATAGTGAGCAATGTAGGCGATGCGCGCGTGGGGTGGCAATCAAAAAAAGAACGGGGATGCGAGCGCTGCGAGCGTGGTTGCCAAGGGAGCGGGCCAGAGTGGAGAATCAGGCATGAGTCCTGGGCGAAATGCGTTGTATGGATGCGGAGGCACGCGCTTGCTGGCTGGAGTTCTGGCCGGTGGGCTGGCGCTGGGATGTGCCGCGGGATGGGCGCAGAAGCCGGCGGCAACGGATGCCGCAGATCGCGAGCGCGAGGAAGCCTTTGCGCTGGAGCGCGCGGGCAGTACGGCGGAGGCGGAAGCGGCGTGGAAGCGGCTGGCGGCAGAGGAGCCGGGCAGGAGAGGACAAGGCGGTGCCGAGCCGTGGGCGCACCTGGGATTGCTGGCCGCGCGGGAGCAGCACTACAGCGAGGCGATTGCGAATTATCGCAAGGCGCTGGCGCTGAACGCGGCGATGCCTGGATTGCGCTTGAATCTTGGACTGGCGTACTTCAAGGCGGGCGATTACAAGAACGCGATTCTGCAATTGAGGCCACTGCTGAAGTTGCAGGCGGCTGACGCGGAGGAGTCGCAAAGGCTGAGGATTCTGCTGGGCATGTCTCACTACGGACTGGCCGAATATGCGTCTGCTTCGCCGTATCTTAAGGAAGCGGTGGCGCATGACGGTAGCAATCTGCCATTGCTGTTGACGCTTGCGCACAGTTGTCTTTTGTCGCAGCAGTACCCGTGCGTCGTGGATGCGTATCACCAGATGGTGACGCTGAATGCCGAGTCCGCGGAAGCCGATATGCTGGTTGGCGAAGCTCTGGACGAGATGAAAGACCACGCAGGCGCAGAGCGTGAGTTTCGCGCTGCGGTTGCGGCAAATCCGAAGGAGGCAAACGTGCATTTCGGTCTTGGGTATCTGCAGTGGATGAAGGGGCAGTACCCAGAGGCCGCAGAGGAATTTCAGGCAGAGTTGGCCAACGATCCGCGTCACATGCAGGCCATGCTCTACTTGGCCGATGCAAAGATTCAGATGAACCAGAAGAAGGATGCCTTGCCGATCCTTGAGAGCCTGATGGCCCTGAATCCAGGCAACTCGATGGCGCACCTGGACCTGGGAATCGTGTACGTGGACGATGGTCAAGACGACAAAGCACTCAGCGAGTTTCAGACGGCGGCCAAGCTCGCACCGCAAGACGCGAATCCCCACTGGCACATGGGGCGTTTGTATCACGCGATGGGCAAGGATGCGGAGGCGAAGCTGGAGTTCAGCAAGGTGAAGAGCCTGAACAAGGCGGCCAGCGACCATCTGGTGAAGCTGATGTCGAAGATGCCGGAGCCGGACCGCGCAACGCCGGTGCAAAAGTAGTGCGAATCTGCATTGATGGGGAACACATTTCGGCTGCGCACAAGCGGGGCGCGATAGACAAAGAGACCGGAGCTTTGGGCTCCGGTCTCTTGTTCTTGCGGTTCGAGATTACAGCGATTGTTAGAAGTTGAACTTAGCGCCGATTTGAATTCTGCGCGGCACGTGCGTACTGGTTACCTGGCCATAGTTTGGATCGCCGAGGGTAGAGTCAACACCGCTGAAGTTGGTGTGGTTGAATGCGTTGAAGTATTCACCGCGCAACTGGAAGCTGTAGCGCTCGGCGATCTTGAGGTTCTTGATCGAGGCGAGATCGAAGTTTTCGTATCTGGGACCGAACATGGAGTTCGACCGCTCTGTTCCGAAGTGTCCGATAGCCTGCGTAAAGGAAGTTGTATCGAACCATTGCTTGAGAGTCTTGGTCATGTGAACGAAAGCGACAGCCTGGTCAGGGCGCGATGCGCCAATTCCCAAGCCTACGCCGAGGCCTCCGGGATCAAACGGGTCTCTTGGCTGAGCCGCGGAGAACGACGCACCGGAGACGAACGATGTAATGCCGGAGAGTTCCCAACCGCCGAGCACCTTTCCTTTGAGGCCGTGCTGCTCCTTGAAGAAGGGCAGTGTGTAGATGTAGTTGGCTTCGAAGATCTGCGGGGTGTTCGAGGACGACGGACCGTAGTCCCGTTTGAGGAAATGTGAGTCGGTAGCAACGGAACCGCGATCGTTGGAGTTGGTGGTGAGATCTTTCGACCAAGTATAAGCGATGCCAACCGTAAGTCCTTTGGCTGAGCGGTGGTTGAGCGTGACCTGAAGTGAGTTGTAGTTGTTGGTGAAGATTGGCGCTCTATCCTGAATTTCCGCGTAGCCAAGGAAGGGACGAATTGCATTGACGTTCACGGATGAGCCCGCTGCGATTCTAGAGGAAGGTGTGGGCTGGTTGGAGTCCAACTCGCCAAGCAGGTGACGCGCGACGTTGCCGACATATGCGATTTCCAACGTGGTAGTGGGCAACAATTGCTGCTCGACCGAGACGTTGTAGTTGGCGTAGTTGGGGACCTTGAAGGCCGGGTTTCCCGTAGCGGTGATGCCGTTTGGGCCGTAGGCGATTGCGGTAGTGCCGCCGAGGATCGAATCGAAAGATCCGTTGGTGACGGTGGTCTTCTGCGCCAATGGAGGATCGTTGAAGGCGTTCTGTTCCCAGATGCCGTTCAACACGCGGTCATAGAAGATGCCGAAGCCGCCACGAATTGCGGTGTTGCCTCGTCCATCGGGATTGAAGGCAAATCCGATACGCGGGCCGAAGTCGCCGTTGTAGTTGGGATTCACATATGCACCGTAGGGCGAGCACTGCACCTGGGGAGCAATGGCCTTGGCCTGTGTGCAGGCGGCGCCTGCCGGGAAGATGAGTCCGTTGGCATAGGTGGCGGGCAACAGAGCGACACCATTCAGTGACTGGCCAGCATTGAAATTGCCACTCGCAGGATCGATTGTGGGAGCGTTTGCGGCACTGTAGAGGAGTGGATCGAAGTTGGTCAGCGTGTTGTTGACGTCCGTTGTGGTTGGCAGCCTGCTCCAGCGTAGGCCCAAATTGACGGTGAGCTTTCTGTTGACCTTCCAATCATCCTGCACATAGGCTTCGCTGTTGATGTAGTGCAGGTCAGGGATGATATCGCGGCTGGCCTGAGAGTAGGTGAAGACATTGCCGAGCAGGAAGTCGCCCCATGAGTTGAAGCTGAAGCTCGGGTTGCCGCCGGTGCCGTTTTCGCTCTTCAACATCTGCTGAATCTGGAATCCGACCCGCACGGTGTGTTTGCCGAACATGAGCGCGAGATTGTCGAAGTACGTGCGATCTAGGTTACGTTCTTTCCACGGCGCGGAGCCGGCGCTGAAACCAGTGACGCCGGTAATGCCGATGGCCGGAACGCGTCCGTATGGATCGGTATAGGCCCAGTTGTTGGTCAAAGAACTGCTGACGGAAGCCGAGGTGGCAAACTGTCCGCTGGCGATGGTGGAGTGATAGGTGCCTTGCGACCAGACGAACTCCGCTTCATTGACGACCTTAGGAGAAATGGTCCAGGTCAGGTTGCCGACCACGTTCTTTCCAGGCGAGTCGACGAGCGTGTTGACCAGGCCCGGATAGTTGCTGCCGGCCCAGAGGCCTTCGGGCTCGTTGACGGGCATGATGTCGTTCATGCCGCGTGCATAGAAGTGGACTTTCTCGCTGAAGTAGTGGTCCACGCGAACGATGTCGTCGCGGAAGTTGTTGGTAGCCGAATATGTGAGATTGTAGTTTCCGCCGCTGTTGGCCGGATACTTTGTAAATACGTCGGTGAGATAGACCTGTGAATTTTTGCTGTAGCAGGAGGAAGCGATGGTGGTTGTGTTGGTTGAGGGATCGTACGTCAGGCAGCCTTCCGGAGCATTGGTAAAGTTACCGGCAACGATACCCTGCAGTTCGGCCGTGCTTGCCGCAGGCATGCTGTCGCTGCCCGGCGTGCTGAGTTTATGCCATTCTTCCGACCAGAAGAAGAAAGTCTTTTTCTTGTCGGTGTTGTAGACCTTGGGGAGGAAAGCGGGGCCCCCGATGGTGAAGCCGTAAACATTGTGGTGGTTTACCGGGCGCGCGCCACCGCCCATTTTATTGAAGAAGTCGTTGGCATCGAGAACGGTGTTGCGTACAAACTCGTATGCGTCGCCATGGAAGTCACTGGTTCCGCTCTTGGTAGCGACGAGAATCTGCCCTCCGCCGGAGCGACCGTACCCTGCATCGTAGCTGCCGCGCTGTAGTGTGAATTCCTGGATGGCGTCGACGCTGGGTACGTTGATCACCGTTCCATTGGAGCCGCTGTCGTTGATGTCCGCGCCGTCAACGGTCCAGTTATTTGCCGTGGTGCGGGCACCGTTGACTGACAGGCCGGTGCCGCCAGCAGAAGCTTCATCTCCGAGTTCGTTGACGACACCAGGTTGCAGCGTGACCAACTGTTCAAAGTTGCGGCTGCTCAGCTCGAGTTCGCGAACCTGGACGCCAGAGATGGTTCCAGCCTGGGCGCTGCTCTCCGTATCCACCTGAACTGGGTTGTCTTCGACGACGACCGTCTCACTGGTAGCGCCAGCTTTCAACTGGATATTGAGCGAGTGCTTTTCGGCCACGTTGAGGACGATGTTCTTGCCCTTGTATGTTTCAAATCCGGGAGCGGTGACGCTGACGGAATAGGTCCCGGCCACCAGGTTGGTGGCGGCATATCCTCCGGAGCCATCGGACAGAACCACGCGTGCGGTTCCGTTGACGCCGTTGAGCGCGATGGAGATGGAGGCGTTCGGTATAACGGCGCCGGTGGAGTCAGTCACCGTACCGGAGAGGGTTGCGGCCAGTTCCTGCGCGCCAGCGAGAAGCGGGGCTATGAGCAGGAGGAGGGCCAGAGCGAGAAGTCTCGCGGCGGTTTTTGTGGACGGGCTGCCACGTTCGCTGGAGCGACAGGCGCCCCGAGAATCGGTGAGCGAACGGAGGAATGGTAGCTGAAACCGCTGCATGTTGTTCATCGCGTTGTACCTTTCTATGGAAACCGGTCTTGATTTTTGCCGGTTAAGGTTGAGCGAGGTGCTCATTTTCAAAAACTCTCGGCGCATGGCCATACCGTATTGCGCCAGAAACTGCGTTATCTTGAGCGAATCAAGCCTAAATGCGCAAAACTTGATTACAGGAACAATAGAGGATGAATTATGACAAGACAAGAGGGAAAATGCGTTTCCAGGTTGGAAAACTGAAAAAAGTTTGCTATGCGGGGTGGTTTGGGGCTGCTGGTTTGGCTTCTGCGCACGAGCAAATCGCGGCCATTCTGGAAGTTATCTGTTTATTTTTCAATGAAATATCCGGCGCGTGCAGGAAGTGAAGTTGGTAGCTGCGGTCTGGGCGAATGTTTCAAGAGGCAATAGCGGTATGGCTCCATTCTATGGAAAAGCCTTCCCGGACAGGGATTGGCGAGCTGGCCCAAGTGAGGATCGCCACCGATGTTGCCTGAACTGTGACCATTTCCCCAAGAAAGAATCATTCTAGTGGCGCAAAGTTGGAAAATCTGTTTATGCTCGAAAAGCCCGAAGCATCCGGTTCGATGGCAAGGTATTTGCCAAGAGGAGAGCACAAATCCCGTGGGTGGCAACGAACTTCACCAGATTCCGTTTGAGTTATGTGCCGAGACCCTGGGTGCGGCGGTTGCAGCGCAACGGGGAGGGGCGGGCCGAGTCGAGTTGTGCGTCGAGCTTGGGATTGGCGGAGTAACGCCGCCCGAGACGCTGGTGCGCGAGGTTCTGCAGGTGGTTCGCCTTCCGGTGAACGTTCTGATTCGTCCCCGGGGTGGAGAGTTCATCTATACGGATGCGGAGTTCCGGCAGATTCGGAGTGAAATTGCGTGGGTGAAAAAGGCGGGAGCCGCCGGCGTGGCGTTAGGTGTGCTGCTGCCTGATGGCCGGGTGGATTTGGCGCGCACACGCGAACTGGTGGAGCTGGCACGGCCAATGGCGGTGACGTTTCATCGCGCGATTGACGAGACGCCTGGGATCTCGGAAGCGCTGGAGGCCGTGATTGCCACCGGCGCCGATTGCGTGCTGACCTCAGGCGGGGCACCGGATGTGCTGACAGGAGCGGATCAACTGGCGGCGCTGGTGAGGCAGGCCGCGGGACGCATCGAGATTATGGCTGGTGGAGGCCTGAAGCTGGATACGCTGCCGGAACTGGTGGCGCGCACGGGCGTGGATTGGGTGCATGGCTCGCTGACGCGGCGGGAGCCGACGAATACTCCGAGCCGGAATCCGGAGTGCGTGGCGCAAACGGGCGGAGAGCTGTCCGAGGATTCGCTGGCGAATCTGGAGACGGATGTGCGGCAGGTGGTTGGTCTGCTGCAGGCAACGGCCAGAGCATTTTAGGGAATACGGTGGTGGCGCCGGATTGGTGAGGAGTGGCCTTTCTTTGATAGAAAGGCCACGCGATCTGTTGCCGGTTGGTCAACACGATTCTCTAAAAAGCTCTACGCGCGGATGACGCGGATGCCGAGGCGCTCAAAGGGCGCCAGGGTTTCCGGGGTTGCGCCGGTGTCGGTGATGAGCAGGTGAATTTCGTTGACCGGGCAGATAAAGGCCGGGCTGACGCGGGCGAGCTTGCTGGAGTCGGCGACGACGATGATTTCGCGGGATTGCTTGAGCATCTTGCGGAAAACCAGTGCTTCGTCGGTTTCCAGCGTGGTTGCGCCCCGGTCTGCGTCGAGTCCGGTGACGCTGAGGAAAACCTTGTCGAGGTACACATCGTCAAGAAAGCTGAGTGCCGCGTTGCCGGTGAGGGAAAACGACCATGCCCATGGAACGACGCCGCCGGTGAGGTAGGTGCGGATGCCGGGCTGGTTGCAGAGCTCCATGCCGATGTTGATGGCGTTGGTGACGACCTGAATCTTCTCGCGATGGCGGAGGCTGCGCCCGATGTGGGTGGTGGTGGTGCCTGCGGTGAGGCCGATGGTTTCATTGGGCTGGACCAGCTCGGCGGCGGCCAGGCCGATGCGGCGCTTCTGCTCGGCGTTGCGCTGTTCGCGGGCGAGGAAGGAGCTGTCGTAGCGGAAGGGCTCGTAGAGGAGCGGTTCGACCAGTGCAGCGCCGCCGTGGGTGCGACGGATGAGGCCGCGAGCTTCGAGGCGGGCCAGATCGCGGCGAATGCTGGGCGCAGACGAGCCGGCAACCTCCAGAATCTCCTCAACGGTGGCGCTGCCGACACGGAGGAGAAACTTGATGATCTGTTCAGAGCGGCGATTGAGGGCGTCAGTCATACGGGAGAGATTCTATCCTTTGCAGGAAAGGTTGGGCGAATACCCTGTGCATATTTTTGAGCATACGGCGACTATTAGCCGAATTTTGAACAAGAATTTGATTGAATTGCTGTTATATGATCGTAAGCGGGGAGCGAACTGCCCCGAGGACACGGGCCAAGATGAGCGAAACCTTGAATTTTCCTCACGCCATGTTGCGCGAGATCTACGAGCAGCCGGAGGCGCTGAAGCGCACGGCTGCGCTCTATTTAGAGGATGGCCGGCTGAAGGCGGAGTTTGCCGAGGAGCTGGCTGGGTGGGCGAATCCGGCGGGTGAGGTGCTGATTGCCGCTTCGGGGTCGAGCCGTCACAGCGGTCTGGCCGGGGAGATTCTGCTGGAGGACCTTTGCGCGCTGGCGGTGGACGTGGAGTATGCGAGCGAGTACAGCTGCCGGGGCGGCGTGGATAAACGCAAGCCGGCGGTGATTGTGCTGTCGCAGTCCGGTGAGACGTCGGACACGCTGGCGGCGCTTCGCGAGGTGAGCCTGCGCGGGGAACGGACGCTGGCGATTACGAATGTGGCCGCTTCGACGATGGCGCGGGAGGCGGGCATTTCGATGCCGCTGGGCGCGGGTGTGGAGCTGGCGATTCCGGCGACCAAGAGTTTTACCTGCCAGTTGGCGGCGCTTTACCTGGTGGCACTTTACGAGGCGAAGCGGCTGGGGCGCATGGATGACGAGACGCTGGCCGCAAACCTGGCCAGGCTTGCGGCGCTGCCGGACGCGATTGCCGGGCAACTGGATGGCTGGCGGCGGACGATGGCCGCACTGGCGGCAAAGTACCGTGAGGCCAATACGTTTCTGTTTCTGGGCCGGGGCATCCACTACGCCATTGCCCGGGAGGGCGCGCTGAAGCTGAAGGAAGCCAGCTATGTTCATGCCGAGGGCTATCCGACGGGCGAGCTGAAGCACGGGCCGAATGCCCTGGTGAGCGACCGTGTACCACTGGTGGCGCTGGCGACGGTAGACCCGGAGAACGACTGGAGCGTGATTCGCTACGAGAAGACGCTTCAACTGCTGACCGACATGAAGGCGCAGGGCGCGCACGTGGTGGCAATTGCCAACAAGGGCGACCGCGCGGTAGCCGACCTGGTTACGGACTGCGTGGAAGTGGAGTCGACGAGCGAGTACCTGCTGCCGATTTCCGAGGTGGTGCCGCTGCAGATGTTTGCCTACTTCATGGCGCTGGAGCATGGGGTGGAAGTGGACAAGCCGCGGAATCTGTCGAAGGCGGTTGTTGAGATTTAGTCTGGCTGGACATTCGCAACAATTTGGCTCATGCCAATCATATCGACCAGTATGGTCGATATGATTGAGGCTGCGATGATCAACGAAGTGAGTGCCGTTGCCTTTCGCCAGAACCTGGGTGAGATGCTCAACCAGGTGCAATATCGCAACGACAGCATTGTGATTCAAAAAGATGGGAAGCCTGCTGCGGTTCTGGTGGATGTGGAGTTGTTCAACCGCATTCGGCGGATGCGGGAGCGCTTCGACGCGTTGACCGACCGTTTGGCGGAGACCTACGCGGAGGTTCCCGTGGAGGATGGGCTGGCGGAGATTGATGCCGCAGTTGCTGCGTTGCGGAAGCGCTGATGGCTGGCCTGCGCGTGGTGCTGGACCCGAATGTTCTGGTGCCGGGACTGGCGTATCCGAACAGCATTCCGGGGCGCATTGTGGGCGCATGGCGTCAGGGTGCGCTGGCGGTTGTGCTGTCGCGGTACATTCTGGACGAGATGGTGCGGGTGCTTCCGCGGCTGGCGCGAGTGCAACTGACGGCGGACGAGATTCGCGACCTGGCGGAGAGTTTTCTCTTCCTTGCCGAGGTGGTGGAGCCGGGCAGCGTTGGCGATAGCCGACTGCGGGACGTAGCGGACCAGCCCGTGCTGGGCACGCTGATTGTCTCCGCTTCGGATTACCTGGTGACCGGGGACAAGGATCTGCTGGCACTTGCTGGGGAGTGCGCGATTGTGACCCCGGCCGAGTTCTGGCGGCGGCACGGAAGCTGAATCGTGGAGACGATGCGGTCTCCACGTCTCAGGCGAATCCAATCTCTATGCCGCTTTCCCGGCGAAGTGCGCTTCGATCTCTTCGAGCGTCTTGCCTTTTGTCTCGGGCAGGAAGAAGGCCGCGACGATGAAGTAGACCACGGTGAAGGCGGCAAAGAGAAAGAAGATGGACGAGTAGCCATGCTTGCTGACGAAGGGCAGGAAAATGCCGGCCAGCGTGGTGGAGACGAGCTGGTTGATCACGAGCGCAATGCTCATGCCGTTGGAGCGGATGCGCGTGGGCATCAGTTCCGACAGCGCCAGCCACACACAGACGCCCGGGCCGACCGCGTAGCTGGCCATGAAGAGATAGAGCCCGATGGCGACCAGCCAGCCGTGAGCCTGGTCCGGCACCGAGCCGATGACCGCCTTGTCAATGTGCAGCGGAGCGGAGCGCGCAGCGTCCAGATTGGCGAAGGGATTCTTGAAGAACGCCTCTACCTTGTTGTCGGGCAGGCAGGCAGCGCGGGTGGCTTCCAGCGAGACTGCTGCGGGGTCGTCGGAGCGCACAAAGCTGGTGGCGGCGGTGAAGTCGCCGTAGGAGTAAATGACGGCGATGGAGACTCGACGCGCATCGAGCTCCGGTCCGTGGGCGCCGGCTGCCAGCAAGGCTGCTGCGCGCGCCTGGTCAAAGCGCAAGTTGAGTTGGTGGTCGCCCGTGACGAGCGCCTGAACAGCATCGCGGCGGTCGACTGAAGAGTGCTCCGTGCGTAAAAAGAGGATGCCCACACTGACAATGGAGACGATGATGCCGGAGGTGCCGAGGACGAGCAGAAACTTGCGCCCCTTGCGGTCGACGAGCGACATGCCGACCATGGTCATGGTGAAGTTGACGGCCGTCAGCAGCACGTAACCCCAGTGCGCGGCGAGATCTGAGAGGCCGCTCTGCAGCAGGATGATGGTGTTGAAGCCGATGACTGAGTTGACGCCTGTGGCGGTATTGCAACTGAGGATGATGCAGGCCAGCAGAAATGGCCAGACATATTTGCGCTTCAGCAGCGACTCGCGGAGGCCGCTGCTCTTGGTCTCGCCGACGCGGGCGGCTGCGGCATTCTGCTCCATCTCGGCCAGTTCCAGCTCGGCCTGCTGCTGGTTGCGGGAGCGCAGCAGCGCCCGCAGTGTGGCCTCGCGACGGCCCTTGCGAAAGAGCCAGCGAGGCGACTCGCCAACGATCAGCGCGCCCAGTACGAACAAGGCACCGGGCGGCATGGATATCCAGAAGATGCGACGCCAGACGTGATCTTTGAAAGCGAGCACGGTTGCTGCGTCGGAGACCGAGGCAACTGCCTGCACGCGATAGCTGTAGTACATGCCCATGCAGGCGGCGACGAGGATGCCGAGTGTAAGCATCCACTGGAAGATGCCGGTGCCTTTGCCGCGGCTGTTGGCGGAGAGACACTCCGCAAGGTAGAGCGGCACGACGACGCCGATGAGTCCCCCGCTGATGCCCTGCAGGAGCCGGCCGGCCAGCAGCGGGCCGTAGCCGTGAGAGAGCGCAATGACGGGAACGCTGGCCACGAAGGCGATGCCGGAGAGCATCATGAGCGGCTTGCGGCCCATCCAGTCGGCCAGCACGCCGGCGAAGAAGGTGGAAAAGACGCTGCCCAGCAGCACCGCTGCGACAATGGCCGAAAGCTCGGCAGCGGAGAGATGGCTGGTTGCCTCAAGGTAGGGCAGCGCGCCGCCAATGATGCCTACGTCGATGCCGTAGAGCAGCCCGCCCAGCCCGGCCACGCACAGCAGGAAAAGGTTGTAGCCGCGTTTGGCGGCAGCGTCGGCGGGCAAAGGAGCGGTAGCGTTCTGGGTCACGGGTATGGCCATCCGCGCAGTTTATGCTTTCGGGTCGAACTTGCGGAACCAGTTCGCGCCGGGCAGGGGTTCCCCCGGAGCGACAGGCGGCAGGCAGAGGCGAAAGCAGTGCGCGAAACCAGTCTATCTTGAGCAAGTCGGATTGAAACGCTCAATTTCTTGAAATCGAAGGAGAAAGCTGCCGGTATTTCATTCTGCCGGTGTACCTGGCATCCGCGACCGCCGGACAACGCTGCGAGAACTATAATTGGCTCTCGATTTCCCCTGGGCCGCAGCCGTGTCGCTGGGCTTGGGCGTCAGACCAGGAGCGAACGCGCGTGACGGTGAAGAGCAGGATAAAGCAGGCCGGGTGGGTGACCGTGGCCGCACTGATGTTGGCAGCGGCAACAAACGCACAACCCGCAGGCAGCCAGCAGCTCGCGCAGAAGCCGCTGCTGCTGAGGACGGACACGGTCGCTGCTCGGCGTTTTATTGCGGTGCATGGCCATCGCGGTATGGTGGCCGGGTACGCGTCATCGGGGCTGGAAGTATGGGCCTATCCCTTCCAGATTGTTTCCGGCTACCGGGTCGACTTTCGTCCAGTTGGAGCTGCCACGGCCATCCCCGGCGCTGAGTTGTTGAGCCGCGTGGAAGTGGAACCGCAGGCCATCACGCGCATTTATCTGGGCCCAGGACTTGTCGTCCGCGAACGCATCTTTGTGCCGCTGGACGAACCCGGAGCGATTGTCAGCTATACGGTGGAGGGCAGCCAGGCGGTGGAGATTGACGTGCACGCAACGCCGGTGCTGGATCTGATGTGGCCCGGCGCACTGGGCGGACAAAGCGCGCAATGGAACCCTGAGATTGCCGCGTATACGCTGAGCGAACCGGCCGAGGGGTACAGTGCCGTGGTGGGTTCGCCTGACTCTGTAGCGCACGACGAGATAGGAAATCGCACCGCAGCCGCTGACGGGGCAGAGCAACTTGGACTGACACTGCGTCCGGACAAGAGCGGCCATGCGCATCTGATGCTTGCGCTGAATGCGCCACACACAAGCGACGCAGGCGCGCTCTATCTGAAGCTTGCTGAAGACGAGCAAGCGATGGAGCGTGAGGCGGCGCAGCACTATGACGCCTATCGCGATCGCGTGCTGCGCGTGGAGACGCCGGAGGCGCGCGTCAATGCTGCCATGGCGTGGTCAGAGATTGCGTTGGAACAGGCCTGGGTGTGCAACCCGGCGCTGGGCTGCGGATATGTGGGTGGATATGGGCCCTCGCGCGGAGCACGGCGGCCGCAGTACGACTGGTTCTTTGCCGGCGATGGGCTGGTCGCGGCGGAAGCCAGCCTGGCCGTGGGAGAATATGAGCGGGCGCGGGAAGAGCTTGAGTTCATCCTTCGTTATCAGGATCGCAAGACGGGCATGATCTGGCATGAGCTGTCGCAGAGCGCGGGGCTCATCGACTGGGCCGGCAAGTTTCCGTACATGTATGTGCACGTCGACGTCAGTTTTCAATTTCTCTCCGCAGTGGCGCACTACGTGACCACAAGCGGCGACACGGAGTTTGCGCGCAAGCACTGGCCGGAGTTGCAGGCTGCGTATCGCTACTGCAACTCCATCGTTGACCCAGCGAGCGGACTGCCGAAGATTCCCAACGACAAGGAAGGCGGCGACGAACAGGATCGCATCGCCGACGATCTTGGCCTCTCCACCAGTTGGGTGGATGCGAGCGAGGGATTTGCAGCGCTGGCGCGCATCGTGGGTCATGAGGATGACGCTGTGGAGGCTGCGGCCGCAGGCAATCGTGCGCGCAAAGGAATCGGCGGCCATTACTGGGACGCGAAGAATCATTTTTGGATCAGCGGATTCACCGCAGCTGGCGAGTCTGCGCGCGAGCGGCGTAGCGGACCAACGTCTGCGTTGACAATGCATCTGTTCTCCGATGAACAAGCGACCGCGGTGCTCGAACGACTGGCGGGATCAGCCTTCCAGACGGATTGGGGCACACGCAGCGTCGAAGCAGGCTCACCCGGCTATGATGCGGAGTCGTATGCGAAAGGCAGCGTATGGGCTGTGGGCACATCTGCCGTGGCTGAGGACTTCTGGCAAGCGCATCGGCCGCTGCAGGCGATGAGCGTGTGGCAGACGCTGTTGCCGTGGCTCGACGTGGATGCACCGGGACACATGGACGAAGTAATGTCCGGCGCAACCTATCACCCGCAGGAGGAGTCGGTGCCGGAACAGACGTGGTCATCCGCGGGATTTGTCACCGCCACTGTGCATGGATTGCTGGGACTCGACGTGGATGGCATTGCAAATCGCGTCACTTTTCAGCCACATCTTCCGTGTGCATGGAAAGATGTCTCCGTGAGCAATGTACGCCTGAGCCACAGCAGGGCGACGCTCAGTCTGGAGCAAGCTGACGACGCGCTTACCTTGCACATACAGAACGTGGGCACTGCGTTTGATCTGGACTTTTCTCCGCAGATTCCGCTTGGCGCACAACTGGTTTCCGCGCATGTCAATGGAAGATTGGCAAAGGCTCAGCTTGCTGGGATTAGCGAAGAAACAACGGCCCACATTGCCCATCCTGTCGCTCAAGGCGAGACAACAATCAGCATTAACTGGCGAGGCGGAGTCTGTGTGAGCGCGCCGCCAGCCGAGCCGTTGCTGGGCAATGCCAGCAAGGGATTGCGCCTCACTTCCGCACACTTGGACGGGGATCGTCTGACGCTGGAAGCGGACGTTATAAACGACGAATCGTCAAGCGTTTCGTTGCATACAGCGTGGTCTGTTTCTTCCGTTGACGGAGCAACTGTGACGCAGAGGAACAACCGTACCGCGCTACTGACATTCAAAACAGATTCAACAGAACAAATGACCAAGCCAACGCTTCACCACGTACATGCAACTGTTCTATTAGGTCGTGAGCCGCACACCGAAGCGATCAAAAAGCAGAGAATCACCAACCAGCGCTGACTTGCCTTTTCACTCGAACCGGTCATTGAATGTTCCAGCACTGCGAAACCTCATCCGGTTTGATTCATACTTTTTTGCAAGTTTCCAATCACCGTTTCCCGCAACAAAGAATACGTATTCCTTGTTGCAGCCAGTAGCAGAACTATCACTTTCTTAAACGCTTTATTACAAGGAAACACGGGTACAACCAGATATTCACATTTGATATCGCACGTGCAAATCGTTGGGACTGACCACTGTTTACAGTAGCTCCAAGATACTTGCAAATTTCATCCACTGAGATGACAAATTTCAATTTAGGTCTATACTGTAGGCAATCCTTCAGAATCAGATACAAGGAAAGTGTTGGTTCTGCAGGAAATATGCATCAACGGAGTAACAGCCTTAGTGCCAAACAAAAAGACTGATACCAAGACTGTGAAAGCTGCGAAAACAATTGCTGCCGAACCCAAGGCGGCCGCACCGACGAAGAGCGCTAAAGTAGCCTCCAAGAAGACTGCGCCAGCCAAGAAAGCGGTCGCGCCAAAGAAGGAAGCTGCTGCACCACCGAAGGTGACCGCAAAGGTTGTGGCGCCGAAATCTGCGAAGACAGCTGCTGCCAAGCCGGCTGAGAACCTGCAGGAGTTGATCCGTCAGCGCGCTTATGAGATATACACGCGCCGCGGCGGATCTCACGGCATGGACACGCATGACTGGTTGCAGGCCGAAGCAGAAGTGATGAAGGGCGCATGAACAGCGGCTTCCGGGTATGACGAACAGCAATGCCGCAGGCTTGAATTAGCGGCTTTGCGTGCTGTCGCCCACATCCTTGATGCAGCGGAAGCCCACGGCTCCGCTGCGATCGAGGCTGGGGGCCATCAGTAGATATTTGCCGTGCTGGCTCAATTCATAGGCCTGCGGAAAATACCATCGTGAGCCCTGCGGCTGGTAGTGGCTGCCTCCGCGCAGAATGGCGAAGCGCGTGTGTTCATCGCGATATTCGTCGGTCCACTGCCATACGTTTCCCACCATGTCCATCACGCCAAACGGACTCTCACCGGCCGGGTGCGAGTTGACATCGCTGGGCGGTTGCATATGGCGAGCGCGATCGGGTGTTGGGGTGCGCCGTGTTGCTTCATACGCTGGCGCAGCAGTGGGCTGGCCGAACTGGTCAAACTGTATCACTGGCCCGAAGGCATCCGTCACCGATGTCGTAGTGGGCTGCGGCACTGTGTTCGAAGTGGTCTGGCCGCCGAGGCCCCATGGGTAGCGTCTGCCGTCGTCTCCCTGCGCCGCGTATTGCCACTCCCATTCATGCGGAAGGCGCTTGCCTGCCCATGCGGCATAGGCGCGCGCATCCTCGATGCCTACCCAGGTAACAGGCTTGTTGGCCCAGCCATCGGGATAAGCCCCATTGTGCCAGTCGCGGAGAAAGTTGTGCGCGTCCGCAGGCTGATAATGCGTCGCGTCCAGAAAGCGCTTGAACTCTTCATTGGTCACTGGATACTTGTCTATCCAGAAGGCACGCATGGGCATGCGGTGCTCGTGATAACGGCGCGCAGACGGCTCCCATGGATACTGCACATCCACGCCTTCATCATCCATGCCTTCAATCTCAATGCCATTCACGCGAAAGGACAATTCGCCTGCGGGCACCAGCACCATGCGGTCAGGTGTCTTCAGTGCAGGAGCCGTGTCCGGAATCTCAACGATCGACTGCGCCAATGTCTTCCACTGCGAGCTGTAGGTCTGCAGTGGATGAGCAGCCAACTGCTTCATTGTCTCCATCAGCCTCGCCGTCTCAGGCGCCAGCGACGCGGTCTCAAGCACGGCGCCAAAGCCATTCGCTTCGATTGGAAACTCTAGCGTAGTGTGGCCCTCTTCCACGATCGGATGCAGCTCCACGCCATTCCAGAGGTCGAAGTAATGCGCGCCGGCCACCGTCGGAATCCGCAGTTGGCCTCCGGCAACCGCATAGGCGTTACGATTCACAAGCGTCCACAGCGTTTGCTTTGCATTGGGCCACTTGCTTGCGAAAACGCCCTGGAAGCGCGTGGGCGTGTGCGGCTCCCAAGCCGGCGTGGTCAACTGCTGCGCAAAGGCGCGCTCTATCAGCGAAATGCGGCGCAGAGACTCGGCATCGCGCGGTGTCATCTGGTTCCAGATGCCCCAGATATTCTCCCAGCTTTCAAATCCGGTGCCGTTGAAGAAGGCGTGCTGCAGATCATCCACATGATCGTGCGCCCAGCGGTTGCACACGTTCACCATGTGACGGGTGTCCAGCCATTTGTAACGGCTGATCGATGGCACAAAGTCGTAATGCCAGTAGCCCCAACTCATGCTGTTCCAGGCGACGGCCTCATCGGAGGCAAGCCCCACTTCAGGCTCCAAAGCGAGCGGATGATGCAGAGCCTCCGCACTGGCGGCAGCTGCAGCGGGAATGCCATCGAGCGTGTCGCCATTGATGCCGTCTGCTCCAACCGCGGCCAACTCCTTGTCCAGCGTCTGCCAGAATGGAGCGGTCGGTTCGCGTGTTCCCTGGTCCCACACCATCACGGGAAACAGAACCTTGACTCCATGCCGATGGAAGTCGTCCACCATCGCCTTGACTGCGGGCAGGCCGCCGGGAAGATCCGCAAGCAAATCAAATTGATTGCGATCGTCGATGCCGATGTTGGGATACGTGTGCCAGATGAGGACGCTGTCGATGCCTCCGTAGCGCGCCTCCAGATCCGCGAGGTATCTGTCCACGGTGTAACGCCGGGTCGCGGGATCATAAAAGGTTCGCTCATGCACCATCATCTGCGGCTGCACAAAGCTGGATTGCGTCCAGGTGAGCTGCGGCAGGCTATAGGCAACCGAGGTTTCAGTATCGTAGCCCACACGGACTCTACGCTCTTCGCGCCAGTGCCGCACATCGGCCAACCAGGCAGCGAACTCCTGTGGGAGGCAGGTGCGCGGCTTGCTTCCATTCCACTCGGGGACACCGCCGCAGGCAGGGCCGGGAATCACCTCGCCCAGAGGACTGTTCTGCACATCCTGCGCATGTGCTGCGGGCAAAACAACCATGGCAAAGGCAAGGGCAATCACACAGGGAACGGAGCGGCTCACAGTCACCTCGACAGAACACTATATCCGTTTGCCCGGTGCGATGGAAGCGAAGGATTGCCTTCGGGAATCTACTACATACCTTCCGCTGGCAGATGGGTGTAGCGGCGTCGCACAATCCACAGCAGGATGCCAATGAGCGCCCAGCCGGTACCTGCAATGCGCGCCAGTGTGCCCAGGTTGATCCACAGGAACAGGCACGTAACGAAGCCGCCAAACGAAAGCAGCATGGGCAGCCACTGCGAGTAGCGGCCATGCCGCCAGCCGCGCACCATGGAAGAAATGTTGACGCCCATGAAGGCCAGCAGCGCGCCGTAATTGAGCAGCTCCGTGCCGAGTTGATAGCTGAAGACGAGTGCGCCGGCGAGGCAGATGGCGCCGATCAGCAGGACGTTGTTGCGCGGGATCTGATTCTTCGGATCCACCGAGCCGAAGAATCGCCGCGGCAGTGCTCCGTCCTGCCCCATGGCGTACAGCAATCGCGCCGCGCCCAACTGCGAGGCCATGCCCGAGCCGATGGTGGCAAGCAGCAGCGACGCGTTGACGATGAGAAAGAGTATGGGTCCGCCCATGCGCCCGGAGACATACACATATGCGGTATCCACATCAGGAAATGCGAGTCCGCGCGGCCAGACAAGCTGGGCGACGTAGACTTCGATGCTGGCCAGCACGCCGGTGATGAAGCAGGTCAGTACGATGGCGCGTGGCACACTGCGCGCGGGATCCTTTGCTTCGTCGGTGAGCGTGGAGATTCCATCGAACCCGATATAGGTGAGTACGGCAATCGAGGTGCCGCGCAACAGGCCGCCCATGTTGAATGTGGCGCGATCGTAGAACGGATCTAGAAAGAGTGCCGTGGTGGGATGAACGAGATGAAGTATCCAGTTGGCTGCCGTGACGAATACAAGCAGAAGTACGAGGCCCAGTGCCGCGGCCATGCCCTGGTTGATGCGCGCCGATGTCTCCACGCCGTTGAGATTGAGCGCGGTGAAGAAGGCCGCGAAGAAGACGGCGAAGACGACATACGGCACATGCGGCAGAAAGTTCATGGTCGCGCGGCTGCACCAGATAGTGCAGATCAGCGGATTGAGAATGTAATCCATCACCAGGCACCAGCCGGTCATGTAGCCGGCGCTAGGATGAATTTCCTTGCCGACGTAAAGAAATGCGGAGCCACCGTGCGGATAGGCCCTGGCCATGCGCCCGTAGCTGATGGACGTAAGAAGCATGGCCACCATGGCCAGCAGAATGGCGGTGACAACATGGCCGCGCGCCTCCTGATAGATGACGCCAAAGCTCGGCATGGGGGCCGTTGGCTGAATCAGGATGATGCCGTAGAGCACGAGGTCCCAGAAACGCAAACTTCGCTTGAGCCCAATCCCCGGCGATGACGCAGTCGACTCGGCAGCCATCTCTCTCCTTTAGTGTGCTACGGCGATGGGTTGCAACTTCGTCGGCGCGATGTTCCAACCATCCAGCTCGACTACCGGATCGCGGGCGTCGTCAGGAATCTCCGCGGTCAATGTCGTGGACTCGCCGGGGACAAGTTCCAGCCAGTTGTCCGACCAGAAGACGGGCGCAATCAGCTCGCCCTCTGCCGAGCGAACCGCGGCATGCAGCTGGAACGCCAGCGCATCGTTGGAGTTGGCGAGATGCACTGCGATGACGCGTTTGCCATCGACGGATTCCATCGCTGCGGTCGCAGTCACGGCAGCTTTGGGCAACGTTGCAAGAGCCGTCAGATCCTCATGACGCGCAGCCGGTGTGTGCGTGTAGTCGGTGTGAGTCCAGTCGAATGTGGTCAGCGTTCCGGGCACCCAGTAGAAGTTGCGGCTGACTGTTTTTCCACTCGCATCGGTCAGTGTGAGATCGATGAAGAAGAGGCGATCCGCTCCCGTATACAGGGACTCCGGAATGATAGTTACGCGCTGCGCGCTGTCGAGTGCGGAGTCGAGTGAAGCCGTCTGCGTGAAGACTTCCTTCCAGTCGCGATTGTGCACATGGACGGTGGCCTTCAGTCCCTTGGCAGGCTGGTAGGTGCTGTTCACCACGACAATGGATCGGTCATCGTAGGAGTACTGGATGTGCAGCGGCTCGCAGGCCTTGCGCGTGGCAAAGTATCCCGCGCCGGCATCAAGATAGTAGTCGTACAAATGCCAGATCATCGATGGCCATGCATTGTTCAGCATCCACTGCACGACTCCGGTGGAGTCGTACTTGTTCTTGCTGTAGGCTTCGTACATGGCGCGCTCCGAGTCGTACTCCATGGTAGCGGCTATGCGATCATAGTCGGCGGCAGACTGCGGCTTGGCGTATGCGGCTGCCATGGCTTCTTCAAATACAGTGAGCTTCACAAACTCGCCGCCACCGTTGTGCAGTGCCCAGTTCGCAGTAGGCGGCCACGCATCTGGATCCGGCAGGAATTTGGCGCGGCTGGCGCGCGAAGCAATGGCGGGGCCGGGGCTGGTCTCGGTGTTGAATCCCCAGGCGCCGCCATTCAGCTTATCCCTATACCAGTAGCTTGGCGCGACATAGTCGTAAGGGCCGGTCATCTTCACGCCGTCTTCGCCACCTCCTGGTGTCGTCGCCTGCGAAGCCGCGGCCAATACCGGGTTGGGCCAATGAAGATCGGCTTCCAGGTTGAGATAGGCACGCTCCACATCCGCCGGCGGCGCGTTGTCACTGCCGTTGAGCCACACGAGCAGACTGGCGTGATGACGCAGGCGCAGCAACTGCGCGCGCAGGGATTCCGTGGCGATGGTCAGATCGTCAGCGGTCCAGTCTTTCCAGTGCTCCCAGTGGTCGCAGCAGCACCAACCGAGCATGACCAGAATGCCCTGTTCATCGGCCAGGCGGAAGAACTCTTCGCTCTCCATTTTGCCTTCGAGTCGAATGGTGTTCAGGTGCATGGCGCGCACCAGGTGAAACTCGTTTTTCAGCTTGTCGTTATCGGCGCGCAGCAGCATGTCCTGCGACCAGCCTGCGCCGCGAATCAGGATTGGTTTGCTGTTCACGCGGAAGAGACGGCTGCCGTTGGCGGTGAGTTCTGAAGTGATTTCGCGCACGCCGAAGGGGACAGTCTTTTCATCGGAGAGTTCACCCTGCGCATGGAAGGCAACGGTGAGTTGCTCCAGGTGCGGCTGGCCCATCTGCTCAGGCCACCAAAGCTTTGGATTGCGCAGATGGAGTGCGGGAAATTTTTCCGGTGTAAAGACGACCGTTCGATCTTCGTTCGCCGCCAACTCCACTGGTTCTTCAAAGTGCGCGCCTGCCGCGGAGCCGGAAACAACGCCCTTCACCGCGTGGTCCAGCGCGTTGTGCAACTCCGCGTACACAGTCACGTCGGCGAGGGAGAGCGTGTCCTCGGCGAAGTGCGTCACGGCCAATGGAGAGCGCACGGTGACCGCGCCGGTGGTGACCAGATCGACCGCGCCCCACAGGCCCATATCCTTGTCTGGCGGGCAGGGATTCCAGTCGACCCAGTTGATGCCCAGGTCCTTTTCGGTAGGCGCAAAAGTCTCCACCGCGAGCACGTTTTCCGCGCCCGGCTTCAGGCTCGCCGTGATGTCAAAGTCGTAGGTGCGGTAGGCTCCGGCAACGGACTTGGAGTCGGCGATGCGCTGGCCGTTGAGCCAGATTTCTCCGCGATAGTTGATGCCGCCGAAGTGCAGCCATGTGCGCTGGCCGGCAGTGGCGGCGGGCACGGAGAATGTCCTGCGGAACCACCAGCCGCAGCGGTACGGGCTATCTGCCGGCATGGGCAGGTTGGCGAAGTTATGCCCGATCGGGTAGCTTACGCCGGGTAGCTGACGAAGGTTTGTGCCGTAGTAGGGATCCGGGATTTGGCCAGCGCGTGCCTGCGCTGCGACGACCGTGCTGGGAACCTGAATTTTGAGCCATCCATCCGCGGAGTATGCGCCTGTCGAAATCGCTTCGCCAGTTGCGTCGAGCTTGCACGCGGACTGCAGCCGCCAGTCGTCATGAAGCGGAGTGACGGTTGCCGCGTGGACGGCGATGGACAGTGCACCTGCTGCGAAGATTGTGAACATCGACCATGGCTTCATGAGAACAACAGCCTCCAGGATTCGTTTGCCAGCGCCAGCGCCGGCAGGTTTACTGCTGGGTTCATTCGCTGCAGAACTGGGGTGAAGAGCGCGGCTCGATACGAGGAAAAGCATCGTTTCAATCGTTTGAATATCGAGACTATCTACCGCTCCCCCTGCCCTGTCAAGCTTTTTCAAGCTCTCTACCCTCTCGGCTAACCGTCGCCAGCAACAGGCGCCGATGAGCCCCGCACCACCAACTCCGGCCTTGCATTGTGCAACCGTGTTGTCCCATGCCCAGCCGCATCGCCAGACTCAATCGCTTCCAGAACCCAGCGCGCAGCCACCGCGCCCATCTCCGCAAGCGGTTGGCGAATCGTCGTCATGCCGGGCGTGGAAACCGCTGCCGGCAACACATCGTCAAAGCCGGTCACCGTGCAGTCTTGCGGAACGCGTATTCCGTCCTCTGTCAATCCGCGCACAACGCCGAGTGCGGTCAGGTCATCAAAAGCGAGCACGGCGGTAAAGGGCAAGCCGGTGGCGAGCATTTGCCGCGTCAGTTTCACGCCGCCCTCAAAGCCTGAAGTTGGGTCCACAAGATCCGGCAGTTCGAAAACAAGTCGCGCATCCAATGGAACCCCTGCCTCCGCGGCCACACGCTGCGCCCCGGCAAAGCGTGGTTCGCTGTCGAACATCTCCACCGGGCCGCGGATGACGGCAATTTGCCGATGTCCCAACTCCAGCAGGTGATGCATGGCCAGGGCACCGCCGGCCTCATTGTCCACCGCTACGGAGTGAATGCCGCGGCTGGTCAGGTCACGGCCGACAATCACAATCGGGACGTGGTTCTTTTCCATATCGGCGAGGAGGTTGGCTTCTTCAAAAATCCAGCTGGCAATGACGATGACCCCCTCGGCGCGGCGCTCCAGGACCATCTTCAGATAGCTGTCAAACAGCTTGCGCTGCGTCTGTGCATCCATCAGGAGGGGAAGGTATCCGTCGGGCTGCAGAGCTGTCTGGATGCCGCGCATGATGGGAATGCAGAAGGGATCTGAGAGGTCGTAGGCCAGCACGCCGATGGTCTGGCTGCGACGGCGGCGCAGGGAGCGAGCGTAGGCATCGGGATGGTAGCCGAGTTGGCTGGCCATGGCGCGGATGGCCTCGCGCGTGGTGGCAGCCACATTCTGCGAGAGCGGAGCCTCGCTGAGCACGATGGAGACCGTCGAGACGGAATACCCGCAGGCGCGGGCGATATCGAGCAGCGTCACATGGCCAGACTTTCGTTGCGGCACTTCCCTGCCTCCAGTTCGCTTCCATGGGGTTCCATTTCAATTTTCCGGCACGAGCTCGCCGGGGTCTGAGTCTTCCGTAAAGCTGAATCCGATGCAAAAATAGACTTTACACGGTCTTTGGGCACCTCCGCGAATGAATGTTTTTGCCTGTCCCAGGTGCCCATTGAATTTTTCTTGACAGGCATTGGCAATCATCCTACAGTAACAATCCAAGAAGTTCAAACGTTTGAATTGCACTTTTTTGAGGGACGCCATGACCACCAACCTGCCCCAGCTCCCGCGCTGTTGTCGGATCGCCTTCCTTCTTCTGCTGTATATCGCCTTGTCAGCCCAGGCATTTGCCCAGGCCGGCCGCGGCGGCATCAACGGCACTGTCACGGACCCCACAGGAGCCATCATCCCCGGGGCAAAGGTCGTCGTCCTCAGCCACTCAACCGGCATCTCCCAGTCGACTGTCTCCAGTGCCGCCGGCATTTACTCCTTTGTCTCGCTCACACCGGGTGCCTACACCGTCACCGCCAGCCACGACGGCTTTGAGACCGTGGCGCAGGGCAATGTGACCGTGAGCGTCGACCAGGTCAGCGCCGTCAACATCGCCCTACGTGTCGGCGCAGTCAATGAAGTGGTCACCGTTACCACATCCACCGACCTGGCCGAAACCAGCAACTCCACCGTCGGCCAGCTCATCTCCTCTGACGTCATCGACCGCGTTCCGCTGCTCACGCGCGACGTCTTCCAGCTGGTTCAGTTGAGCGCCGGCGTGAACCCGGCCAACGGCACGCCCAACTCGTCCGATACTGGCGCCATCTTCAACTCCCGCCCGGGTGCCGACGTGTCCACTTACACCATCAACGGCGCTTTGCAGGGGTCGGTCTACTATATGCTTGACGGCAGCCCGCTGGGCATTGCGGAGAACAACGCAGCCAGCATCATTCCCGCCTTCCAGGTGCCGGAGGACGGCGTGGATGAGTATCGCGTGGAGACCCAGAACACACCGGCGACGTACGAGAGCGGCGGGGCCGGCGTGATCAGCCTGGCCAGCAAGGCCGGCGGCAACACGTTTCACGGCGACGGATTTGTCTACATCCGCCCCAACGCCATGGCCGCCAACGATTACATGAACAAGCTCAACAACCCGGGCAGCTCCGCGCCGGACTATTACCGCTATCAGGAGGGTGGCTCGTTCAGCGGGCCAATTCTGCACAAGAAGCTTTTCTTCTTTGCCGATTACGAAGCCACGCAGCAGAAGCAGTTTGACGGTGGCGGTACCTTTACCGTGCCGACCGACCCCGAGCGTGCCGGGGACTTTTCTGGCGACAGCTACACCATCTACAACCCGCTGGCGCCGGACAATGCCGATGGCACGCGGCAGGCTTTCAGCGGCAACAAAATTCCCAGCGGCAACCTGAACGCCATCGCGCTCAAGTTTGCCGCGCAGTTTCCCGAGCCCAACAGCGCCGGCACCGGGCCCTACCACATCGGCAACTACTACCTGCCCGGACTGGACCCCTACAACGCGCAGAAGTTCGACATCCGCACCGACTGGTACCAGAGTGAAAAGCAGCGCATCTTCGGACGTTTCTCCTTTGATCGTCTCTTCTTTTCCAACTTCAACTTCTTCAAGAGCATGTGGGATGCGAACTACTACCAGAACGTGACCAACGGCCGCAATGTGCTGCTGGCCGACGACCTGACGCTGACGCCCACCTCCATGCTGCAGCTGCGCTACTCCTTCACGCGCCACTATGAGAATCAGGGTGGCGACCCACGCCAGACAGGCTTCGACATCACCACGCTGGGCTTTCCCCAGGCCCTGGCGCAGGAGGAGTTGTACAAGACGCTGCCCATCATATCCTTCGGCAACTTCACTTCGATGATCGGTGGCACGGCCAACTGGAACACGTTCCTGTTTGCCAGCGAAAACTCCGACGCCAGCGCGACCTATACGAACGTTCTGGGCAAGCACGAGATCGACCTCGGCATCGAGTACCAGAAGAAGTTCATGAACATCGGCCAGCCGCCTTCGCCCAGCGGCCTCTACGGCTTTGACGACACGGCCACCAGTTCCACCGCCCTAGCGGACGACGGCAGCGACTTTGCCGCATTCCTGCTTGGCATGGGCCAGGTGCCGGGCGCTGAATCCTACAACTTCACCAAGGACATCTTCGCCGCCGAGGCCAATCCGTATTACGCAGCCTTCGCCCAGGATGTCTTCCACGTAACCCACGCGCTTACGCTGACCGTGGGTCTGCGCTGGGACATCTTCGGTGGGCGCACCGAGCGCCACAATCGGCTGGAATATTTCAACCCCAACCTGGCCTACAGCTCCAATGGCGTTTCGCTCACCGGCGCCGAGCAATTCGCCTCCGGCGGCAACCGCGACCCGTTCACCACCAACCTCGGCAATCTGGGCCCGCGCGTGAGCCTGGCGTGGCAAGCGGTTCCTCATCTGGTGGTTCGCGGCGGCGGCGGCATCTATTACGGGCCCAGCGCGCAGATGGTGGCCAACCCGTCGTTGAACAGCGACGGATTTTCCACTGTCACCAACTGGAATCCGACCCAGTTCAACGCCGACGGCAACACCATCTTCAACAGCAGCTCAGACTGCGTGAACAATGGCGATGTCAACGGCTGCTACTCGCTCGGCAATCCCTTTCCCGAGGGCGTGGTGCAGTTGACTGGTTCCTCGCTTGGCCCGGAGACAAACCTGGGCGGAACGCTGAATACCGTGCTGCACTCGCAGCGCACCATGACCACCTACAACTTCAACTTCGGGCTGGAGTACGAGTTCCCGCATCAAACGATTCTGAGCGCCGCGTATGTGGGCAGTCGAGGGCTCTTCCTGCCGCTTGGCGGCGTTGATCTGAACCAGTTGTCGCTCCAGACCATCCAGCAGTATGGCGCCGGCCTTTGTGTCACAGGCGACCCCAGCTGCATGGTGGCCAACCCCTGGGAAGCCATCTTGCCCAGCACCAATGCCTATTATGGTTCCGCGACCGTTCCTCAATGGATGGCCCTGCAGCCCTTCCCGCAGTTTGGCAACGGCAACTACGGCGCAGGTAATGGCGTCATGGTGCATGCCTACCCCGGCGGCGACTCGGAGTACAGCTCGCTGCAGACCAAGCTGGAAAAGCGGATGACCAGCCACTTCACCACGCTGGCCACCTTTACCTGGGGCAAGATCGTCACCGACGATGGCGCACCGCCGCTCGGCTTCGTCGGCTATCACGGCAACGGCGCGCCGCAGGACTGGCAGAACCTGAAGCTCGAGCACTCCATCAGCGCCCAGGACGTGAAGTACCAGTTCAACTGGCAGGCTTCCTACGATCTGCCTATCGGCAAAGGGCGTTGGATCAACCTGCATGGTGCGGCCGATGAAGCTCTCGGCGGATGGACCATCAACACTATCGCCTACCTGAGCACGGGCGTGCCCATCGCCGCACCCAACGGCACAGAGAACCTGTACTTCGCCCAGCGCGTGGACCAGATCTGCGACCCGGCCAAAGGCGCTCCGCATACGCCGACGATGTGGTTCAACTACAGCTGCTTCGCCCAGCCCGCCAGCCCCTTCGTGGCCGGAACCGCACCTGCGTTCCTGTCCCACGTCCGCACCGACGGCGCGCACGACCTGGACGTTTCGCTCTACAAGAATCTCTCGCTTGGCGGCGAGCGCACGTTGCGTCTCGAAGTCTCCTCCTACAACGTCACCAACTCCGTGCAGTTCGGCTACCCCAACGTCTTCTGGAACCCTTCGCCGACCGCGGACAACATGGCCGGCTTTGGACAGATCACCTCGGACGCCAACCTGCCACGCCAGTTCCAGTTCGGCGCGCGCTTCAACTTCTAAGCAACCCGCGTCATTCGCAGAACCGCCCAATTCCCTGCAAGGAATTGTGCGGTTTTCCTTGCGACCTCGATTGCCGCCTCGCTTCGCTTAGTGGCCGACGTGCGCTTCCTTCAGTTGTGCGTACAGCCATGCTCGCGCCATGGTCCACTCCCGCTCCACGGTGCGCGTGGAGACGCCCAGCACGCCGGCAACTTCTTCCACCGTCAGTCCGCCAAAAAAGCGCATCTCCACAATCTGCTCCTGGCGCGGATCAAGCAATGCCAGTTGCGCCAAAGCCTCGTCCACGGCAACCAGTCCAGCCGGCGTATCCGAGCGAATCTGGATCGCGTCGTCGAAGACAATCGTGTCCTGCCGGCCACCGCGCTTCGCGCTCAGCTTCGCCCGCGCATGATCGGCCAATATCCGTCGCATCAGGTGCGCTGCCATGGCAAAGAAATGGACGCGGTTCTTGAAGTTCGGCTCTCGCTGCTGGACCAGCTTCAGGTAGGCTTCGTGCACAAGTGCGGTCGGCTGCAGCGTGTGATCGCTCCTCTCCCGCCGCATGATGCTGGCCGCCCGCCGATGCAGCTCCGCATACACCAGGGGCATCAGCCGTTCAATCACGCTCCGGTCCCCTTGCGACAACTGGGCCAGCAGAATGGTTACCTTCGTGGTGTCAGCGTCCAAGCGCAACTCTCCAACCAGCACATGCTTGATCCTGAAAACCGGAACCAAGTAATTCTAATGCAGTGCTGCATATTCGACGCGCGCTTGCTGCAACGGTTTTAGCCGGGGCTGGGCATCCTTCCACAACGCGAACAAATCCTGATACGCATGACGGCTGGCCGCCGCGTCTCCGCTCGTGGCCAGCGCCCGCGACAGACCCAGTTGCGCCAGCGCGGAGTTCGGACAGCTCAACACCACGCCGCGATGGTCGAGAATCCTGCGGAACTCGACCGCCGCCTCTGCTCCCTGGCGCTGAGCCAGCAGAGCCCGCCCGCGCACATAGGCCGCATCCATGCACTGTCCCGGCGAAAAAATGCCCATGTCCCATGGCTCGGCCAGCTGTGCGAGCCGCACAGCTTCCGCAGCCTTGCCGGCATCCAGCGCCATTTCCGCCCGCACAATCGGTCCCCAGTACGACTGAATCAGCGTATCCAGCGGATAGCGCCTCTCCAACTCCGTCATTATCGCCGCGGCCCGCGCTGCTTCCCCGCTCTCCACCAGGGCCTGCGCCAGCATCACCTGTTCATCGCGCCCGCGCGCTGCTTTGGGCATCGCGGCAACCTGCGCAATCAGCCTGCTGACGCTTGCCGGCGCGTCCATTGCCGCCTGGCGCACAGCCTCGGCGGCCAGCCAGTTCGCGCTGCTCTCTTGGTTGCCGCCGCGGCGCGCCACTTCGGCCGCGCGCTCGGCGTCCTCCACTCCCGCAGCCAGATGGCCCTGGCTGTCCTCCGTGGCCGCCTGCCGCGACCACAGCGCATCCTCAGCCGACGGATCCTCCGCCACGTTCGTCATCAGCGCTTGCATCCCATTCGCATCGTCGCGATAGAAGGCCAGATCGTAGCGGTCCGTTTGCAGCGACACATCCACAATGTGCAGTTTCCGTGCCTCGTCCAGCACCGCGCCGGCCTCGTCCGGCTTGTCTTCCGCCAAGTAATACTGCGCCAGGTTGGCATAGCTGGCGGCGTTGCCCGGCTCTTCCTCGCTGGCCCGTTTTTGCAGCGCCACCGCCTTGTCAAACTCGCCTGCAAACCCGTAATCCACGCCCAGGTTCATCGTCCACGCCATGTCATGCGGATAGACGCTCGCCCACTGCTCGTAGGTCGCCTTCTCCTTCTCAATCTCTCCCGTGACAAATCCGTAATAATGCGAATCGATGTAGAACCTCTCCCACTCCGTCACCCGATCCCGCCGGTCCCAGGCCTCGCGCAGCGCAGCCTCCGATCGCTCCGTTTCGCCCATGTTGCCGTAGATTGTCCCCAGCCGCGCATAGGCCAGCGCAAAGTTTGGGTCCAGCGCAATCGCCCGCTGGTAATGCGCCAGCGCCGCCGGTCCTGGACTGCTCCAGTTGCCGCCCGCGGAAAACTCCGCCAGCGCCTCCAGAGAATTCGTGGTCGCCTCTCCCAGCGACACATCATACCTGCGAATCGACTCCAACGATTCGCCCAGTTTCGGGCGAATCGCGTCCGTTGCCTGGTCCAGCGCCTGCAGCACAGAGGCCTGGCGGTCCACCGGAATCCTCTCGTCCGCCAACACCTTCCCCGTCTGGCACTGCTCGGCCCGCATCCCCAGCAGATAGCCCTGCGCCGTGCCGGCAATCGAGGCCTGCACAACCACCTGCCCCTGGCCACGCTCGCATACCTCGCGCGCCACGCTTTCCGTCAATCGCGCGTGATCCGCCAGACCCATAAACCGCAACTGCTCCCGCACCTTGGCGTCCGGCATCACGCTCAGGAATGGCGACTGCTGCAGCTTCGCCCCAATCGCCACATTCAGGGTGTCGTCAAGCATTGCATCGCCTGTCGTGTTCACCACATCGGCCAGCACCAGCGTCAGATTGTGACCGGCGGGCACCCCACCGTGCAGCGGCCAGGTTGTCGCCCAAATCCCGGTCACACACAACACCAGACCGGCAATTGCGAAGGTCTCCCCGCGTCCGGAGAAGAGCCACCGCCGCGCGTTTGCCACCTGTCGCCACCACCGCGCCTCCCCAGCGCGGGCCGGTCGCATCCGCTCCACCAGCGCGGCTTCCAGTTCCGCCACTGACCCGTATCGACGCTTCACATCACGGTCCAGGCACCGCGAGACAATCCTGTCCCAGCGCGGATCAATCTCCGCCTCCACCCGGCTTGGCGGCAGCGGAGCTTCCGTCATCCGGCGCAGCACCGAATACAGCGGAGTCTCCGACGCAAACGCCTGAGTCCCCGTTACCATCTGGTACATCACAAGGCCCAACGAATAGATATCGGAGGCAGCCGACAACTCTTTCCCCTCAATCTGCTCCGGCGACATATATTCGGGTGTGCCCAGCAGTACCTGCCCACTTCCCGTCAGCGTCAGGTCGACGCTCGACTTCGCGCTCCACGCCATGCCAAAGTCGGTAATCACCGCCCGCACTGCTGCGTCGCGCCCCGCTTCCAGAACAATGTTCTCCGGTTTCAAATCCCGGTGCAGCACCCCGGCCCCGTGAGCCGCCTTCAGGCCAGACAGAACCTGAAGCAATATCTCCATCGCTCGCTCGGTCGTCATGCGCCCCTGCTCCCGCAGAACCGCCCCCAGCGTCGGACCTTCCAGAAACTCCATGCTCAGAAAAACGATCTCGCCCAAGCTGGAGTCGCAGTCTCGAAGCAGATCGAATACCCGGCAGACATGCGGATGCGTCACCTGCATCGCCAGTTGCACCTCCCGGCGAAACCGCTCCAGAACGCCCGCGTACGCCGCAATCTCAGGGCGGATCGTCTTGATCGCCACCCGCATCTTCAACTCCAGGTCGTCGGCCTCATAGACCTCGCCCATCCCGCCCTTCGCCAGGAACCTCCTTACCCGGAACCGCCGCGCCAGCAGAAATCCATCCGGCAACCGCCCCTGAGCCGCGGAACGCACTGCCATCGGCGCCTCGGCTGGCGACAGTTCCGGCGGCAGGTTCAGAAACGAACCTGCCTCTTCGTTGGCTCGCAGCAGTTCCTCCAGCGTTCGCCGCAGATCTTCCGGCACGGATTCGCTGGCCAGGTACACCGCGCGCCCTGCGGCATCCATTTCCAGGAGCGTCTGAAAAGCATCTTTGACTTGTGCCCAGCCTGTCTCGTCCAAATCCATCCCACCGCCCTGACTCGAACAGTTATCAATCTTCCATCCCGGTTGCCATCGACTGTAACTGATTGGCCCATATCGATGGAATCCCGTCCGTTTGACTATCCGAATTCTTTGCGGTACTCTTCGGCGCAAGAATTCCTGGCGGGTTTCGGCGCGCCATTACGCGTTCTTTGTATACGAGACAGAGGTAACCGGATAGCTAGATTACTGACCCCGCAAAAAGGGAAAGCACGGCCCGGGACCTGGAGGAAAGTTCATGCAAGGTATAGTAAGTGGTCTACGCAAGCAAAGTGTTGTTTTTCTGCTGTTTAGCTTAGTATTCACCTTCACCGGCATGAGTCTTATGGGCTGCGGCGGCAGTTCCTCCAAACCGCTGGGCGTCACTGTCACAGCAAGCTCCTCCACCGTCGACGGCGCAGACAAAATTACCGTCACGGCAACCGTCGCCAACGACAAAGCTGCCGCTGGAGTGACTTGGGCCATGACTGGCGCGGGCGCGCTGTCCAATACTTCGACATCCGGCGCCACCTACACCGCACCAGCGCCCACGGCATCCTCCCAGTCGGCTACCATCACCGCCACTTCGGTCGCCGATGCCACCAAGACCGCCTCGGTCACCATCACGATCCCCGCGGCGCCGGCCATCACTACCGCAGCGCTCTCCCCCGGCTCGGTGGGCTCGGTCTACTCCCAGTCTCTGGTGGCCACAGGGGGCATAGCCCCCTATACATGGAAGCTGACCAGCGGAACACTGCCCAGTTGCCTCTCGATTGTCACTTCCGGCTCCAGCACCACGCTCACGGGCACGCCCACCCCTGCCTGCGCCGGGACCTACAACAATTTGATCTTTACGGTGACGGACTCCGGCACGCCGACAGCACTGACGGCCACCACTGTTAGCTTGAGCATCACCATCGCTCCCGCCCCGGCCATTCTCTTTGGCGCGCCTACCCTGCCTGCAGGCACCCTCAACTCCTCGTACACCGGCAGCGTCGCGGCAACCGGCGGCGCCGGCACGCTCACGTATTCGCTGGCCAGCGGCTCCTCTCTGCCTGCCGGGCTTAGCTTATCGACTGCGGGCGCCATCACCGGCAAGCCTACCGCCGTCGGAACAAAGACCTTCTCCGTAGCGGCCGCGGATGCCTTCGGCGACTCTGCCCAGCAGAATGGCGACAGCATCACCATCAACTATCCCGCCCTCAACGTAACCTCGGCCACCCTGCCCTCTGGATACGTCGGCTCCAGCTATTCGCAAACCCTGGCTGCCACTGGCGGTTCCGGCTTCCCATACAGCTGGTCGCTCTCCGGCGGAACAACCTTGCCCGCGGGCCTCAGCCTCTCCTCAGGCGGAGCCATCACCGGCAAGCCAACCGCCACCGGGACTACCAACTTCACCGCCAAGGTCACCGACTCGGCCGGCAACACGGCCACCGGCAACTTCGCCATCGCCGTCAACGCAGGCGTCAGCTTCACCACCGGCACCACCTTGCCCAGCGCTTACGTCGGCAGCAACTACTCCCAGACGGTGGCCGCAACAGGCGGCTCCGGCTTGGGATACACCTATGCCCTCAGCAGCGGTTCGACACTGCCAGCCGGCCTGTCCCTCACCTCCGCTGGAGTGTTGAGCGGCAAACCCACGGCTACCGGCAATCCAACCTTCGGCATCACCGCAACGGACTCGGTCGGCAACACCGCCTCCGCAACCTTCACCCTGCCCATCCTGGCAGGCATCACCATCACTGTGCCAACCCTGCCCATGGGTTACAACGGCGCGGCCTATCCCTCCACCACAGTATCCGCAACCGGCGGCTCGGGCGCTGGATACACGTGGAGCTGGGCAGCCGCCAGCGGATCTTCGTTGCCCGGCGGACTCACCTTCACCAACGGCATCATCGCCGGCACGGCATCAAATACTGGCACTACCAGCACCGTCTCCAGCGTCGTCATTTCGGTAACCGACGGAGCCGGGAATACCGCGACTGCCAACGCCAGCATCACCATTGAAGCTTCCGTTGCCATCTCCACCGGTGCTACATTGCCTGGAGCCACCATCAACGCGGCCTACTCCCAGACCCTCGCGGCCACGGGCGGCGCGGGCGGCTATTCCTGGACAACCAACTCGGCCGGCACCAGCAGCCTGGCTGCCATCAATCTCACCCTTGCCTCCTCCGGCCTGGTTTCCGGGACCCCGACTTCTGCAGGGACGGCAAGCTTCGCCGCCACAGTTACGGACAGCCAGTCGCACGCCGCAACGGTGACCTTCACCGTCACGGCCACGAACGCGCTCACCGTCACCACCACCACGCTGCCTCTCGGCTACACCAATACCGCCTACTCGCAGACTCTCGGCGCTGCCGGAGGCTCAGGCACCGGCTATACCTGGACGACGACAGGAACCAGTAACCTCGCCACCTACAACCTCACCCTGTCCAGCGCGGGCGTCGTATCCGGCACGCCCACCACGGCAGGCACAGCCAGCTTCTCCGCCAAGGTGACTGACTCACTCGGCGCCACGGCCACGCAGGCTCTCTCGGTGGTCGTCGATGCTCCGCTGGTCATCAGCACGTCGACGACTCTGCCGACAGGCTACAACGGAACCCACTACTCGCAATCGCTTGCAGCCACCGGTGGCTCCGGCTCTGGCTACAGCTGGGCCTTGGCCAACAGCACCACGCTGCCCGCTGGCCTCACGCTTTCCGGCAGCACCATCTCCGGCACTCCAACCGCCACCGGCACCGCCAGCTTCAGCCTCAAGGTCACTGACTCTGTCGGCGGCTCCAAGACCAGCAGCTTCTCCATCACCGTCAACGCCGGTGTCTCCATTACCACCGGGACCACTCTGCCCGCGGGCTATGTCGGCAACGGCAGCTACTCGCAGCAGCTGGCCGCTTCCGGCGGCTCTGGCACCGGCTACGCCTGGACGCTGAACTCAGGTTCCAATCTGCCTGCCGGCTTGTCCCTAAGCACGGGCGGCCTCATCACCGGCAACCCCACCACGGCCAACTCCTACAGCTTCAGCATCAAGGCCACTGACTCAGTCGGCAACTCGGCAAATGCGAGCTTCTCGCTTACCATCGGAACCGGCATCTCCATCACCCAGCCATCTCTGCCCATCGGCTACCCAGGTACGCCCTATACGCCTATCAACCTGGGCTACAGCGGCGGCTCTGGCGCGGGCATTCAGTGGAGCTGGGTTGCCGCACCTGGGTCCACGCTGCCCAGCGGCCTCAGCCTGTCCACCGCCGGCCAAATCTCCGGCACACCGGCCAACGCCACCAACGCGAGCGTCGTTTCCAACGTCGTCATTACCGTAAAGGACTCGGCTGGAAACACTGCCAACACCACCACGAGCATCACCATTGAAGCGACCCTTGCCATCTCTACGGGAGCAACCCTGCCCGGAGCCACCATCAACGCGGCCTACTCCCATAGCCTCGCAGCCACGGGCGGGTCAAACGGCTATTCCTGGGCCACCAACTCGGCCGGCACCAGCAGCCTGGCTGCCATCAATCTAACGCTCAACTCTTCCGGCCTGGTTTCCGGTACGCCTCTCTCCTCGGGGACGGCAACCTTCGCCGCAACGGTGACGGATAGCCAATCGCACACTGCCACCGTTACCTTCACCGTCACAGCATCCAACGCGCTCACGATCACCACCGGCAGCCTACCCAACGGCTATTCCGGCAAGTCCTACTCGCAGACACTGACTGCTGCAGGAGGCTCAGGTACCGGTTACACATGGACCACGACCGGCACCAATAACCTCGCCAGCTTTAACCTCACCCTGTCCACCGCAGGCTTACTCTCCGGCACACCGGCTTCCACCGGCACGGTCAGCTTCACGGCCAAGGTAACTGACTCGCTCAGCAATACCGCGACACAGTCCTACAGCTTCGCTATTGGCGCCGCGCTTTCCCTCCCAGCCGCCAGCCCCAACCCCTGGCCCTCGGGCACAGTCAACCAGTCGTACTCGGCTTCCATCTCCGCCTCCGGCGGCAGCGGCAGCGGGTATACCTGGTATGTCAACGGCTCACAGGTCTCCGGCGCTGGAGTCGCCCTCGCCGACAATCTCAACGTCAGCGTCAACGGCCTCAACCAGCTCACCGTCACGGGTACCCCGAACGCGATCCAGTCCGTCAGCATACCCAATGTCTCAGTCACGGACAGCCTCGGCAACTCCTTCGGCACAATCACCTACACCATCCAGATCAACAGCGCCGGTTCTCAGATCACAGGGCAGATATTCATCAACAGTTGCAACCTGGCCACTTACCCGACCTTTACCGTGAAGCTCATGCAGGGCTCCACTGTGGTCCAGACAACCTCCACTGACGGCAGCGGAAACTACACCTTCAGCGGCGTGCAAAACGGAACCTACTCCGTTGTGCCGTCCATCAGCGGACCATCCTCCGTCTTCTACCCCGCGTCCATTCCCAACCTGGTCGTCAGCAATGGCAACCTCAATGGCGAAACCTTCAGTGCCACCCTTGGCGTGACCGTCTCCGGCAATATCTCCTACGCCGGCACCAATACAGGCGAGGTCTACGTCGAACTCAACAACTCCAACTGCGGCGGCAACAGCCCCAACGGAACCAGCATCACCGAAGCCCAGCTCACCGCGGGTGGAGCCTTTACCCTTCGCGGTGTTCCTCCTGGAAACTACACCTTCCAGGGCGGAATGGATATGTTCGGCCATGTTGCCGAGAACTCGCTTGACCCCTCCTTCCCAACAACCACACTGACCGTTGGCACAACCGATGTGACCAATGTTGCCCTCACTCTGCTCGACTCCACTGTAGTCACGCCGACCGCCGGCCCCAAGCTCAGCGCCATCAGTCCCACGAACTTGGGTGTCGTCATCAACTATGGCGCAATTACCGACAGCACGGGCACCGAGACAGTCAGCGGTTACACCGTTCAGTGGAGTACGGGAACCAGCTTCACCAGCCCATCCAGCTATGCCTTTGTCGCAAACGGCAAGAAGGCTCCCATCGGGATTCTCCATAACGGGCTCGCGAACATGACCGGCTCATTCAGCAATGGAACCGTCTATTACTTCCGCGCCAGGGGCGAGTTGCCAGGTGGCATTCACACCCCCTGGACCTACTACGGCAGCCAGACAACGCCCACCCCAGTCACCGTCGGAGCCTTGGCTGCTTCGGCCAGCACCTGGAACATCTCGGGTGCCGTCACCATCCCATCCACCGTCACGGTCAACTCGTCCGCCCCGCTCTATGTTGGCTTCTTCAACCAGAGCACGGGTCAGGCTTACGCAACCTTGATTTCAACCCCGTCGAACGTCTCGGCCAATGCTTTCTCGTTCAACGTGCCCAACACTTCCACACCCTACTTCTTCTTCGCCATCCTCGATCAGAACAACGATGGCCTGATCGATGCCGGAGATGTAAGCAACACCGAGGACAACAACAACAGCAGCACCACCCCCACCGGCAATCTGATCAATCAGAACGTTACATTGCCGGCCGTCAACAGCACCGCTTCCGTCACCACCAGTTTCTATACCCAGAACAACCAGTACGGCACCAGCACCGGCTACGGCGTCAACTTCAACGTCCGCGGCGCAAACAAGCAGCCCGTCGCCGTTGCGCTCACAGCAGCCAGTAATCCGAACGTTGTCATCCCTGTCGATATCGGAGTCTGTCTGAGCAGCTGCGGAAATCCGCAGTACCAGTACAACTTCAGCCTCGGCAATGTCGCGCCTGTCGTCGGCAACAGCTATACCTTCGCTGTCACCTACAGCGATGGCAGCACCGGCACGGTTACCGGCATGGTGACCGCCGTTCTCACCGCCGCCAACGCGCCCAGCAACCTGGCGCCCACTGGCTCCAGCAGCAGCAGCACCACGCCAACCTTCACCTGGACCTATCCAGCCAACGCCAGCAGCTACACCTACCAGTTCTATATGAACGACAGCAACGGCAACACCATCTGGCAGATTCCAGGCAACAACTCCAACCTGAACGGTTTCCCAAGCACGGTAACCGATATCGTTTGGGGAACTGACCCGACCGGCGACTCCAGCAACACGCCGTCGGTCCCCAGCCTCACAACCGGGACAACCTATAACTGGCAGTTGCAGGCACAGGACGCCAACGGCAACTCCGCCCAAACCCAGGTCTACTACATCCCGTAGCAGACACTGTTGCAAGCAAAACCCAAAGGGGGCATCGACGATGCCCCCTTGCTTTTTGTCTGCGCAGTTACCTGTGATCTGATTACAGATTCGTCTTCTTGAAGAAACGCTGCGGAATACTGCGAATGATAAACATGATCAGCCCCCAGATCGGTGGCAGATACACAATGTCCTTACGCTTTCGAATCGCCTTCAGAATCCCCGCGGCAATGGCATCCGGCTCGGCAAACAACTTGTTCTTCGGCAAGTGCGAGGTCATCGGAGACGATACAAATCCCGGCCGAATCGTCAACACGTGCACACCCTTGCGATCAAGCCTCGCGCGCATCCCGTCCAGAAACACATTCAACGCCGCCTTCGATGCGCCGTACACATAGTTGCTCTTTCGTCCGCGATCCCCGGCCACCGACGAAATCACCGCCAGCACGCCCTTGCCCTGTGCCTCAAAGTAGTTGCCCAGCCACGTCAGCAGCGAAACGACCGAGTTGAAGTTGGTTTCCAGAACCACCGAAGCTGCCCGGTAGCTCACCTCCGCCTCCGCCTGGTCGCCAAGAACGCCATAGGCCACCAAGGCCAGGTCGATGCCACCCAGCGCCGTCACGGCTCGTTGCAGCATCGCCTCATGGCTGGCTGTATCGGCCAGGTCCAGCGCCTCGCCATAGGCCGCCACCCCACTGCGCACGCGCAGGTCGCCAGCCACAGCCTCAACACGTTCCGCGTCGCGCCCGGCCAGGTAGAATGTGGCTCCCTGTGGTGCCAGCCTGCGCGCCGTGGCCATCGCCATTGCCGAGGTAGCTCCCAGAATCAGGACCCTCAAGTTACTCGTCTTGGCACGATCAGACATTGGCCGTCACCCTCTTCCAGAATGCTGAGTTAAGCCGAGGGTCAATATACTTCTGAAATTGCTCCCACTGCGGATAAAAGGCTTGGAACTGCGGTGGCGTCATGAGTGCGTCCTTGGCCGGGTACATGCGGCCGCCGTACTCCACGGTAATTTCCGCCAGCCGTTGCAGCAGCGCAAAACTCGTCTGCCGGCGAATCGGAAAGTCCAGCGCCAGCGTAATTCCCGGCATGGGAAACGTCATCATGCCCGGCGACCTTACATCCCCAAACACCTTGATCACCGCAAGAAACGACGCCAGTCCCGACTTCGTAATCTCTTCCAAAATCCGCGTAATCCCGCGCTGCTTCCCCGCTTCCCAAGGAAGCGCGCACTGGAACTGCAACAGCCCCGCTTTCCCATACATCCGGTTCCAGTGCTGCACGCTGTCCAGCGGATAGAAGAACGGCTCGTAATCGATCCTCTTCTCCACCCGCTTGCCAAACTGCTTGTTGTAATACAGCGTATTGAAAAGACCAATCGACGCCCGGTTCAGGGCAAGCTCCGGCAAATTCACCGGGAAGCTCAGCCACGCCTTCCTGCTCACCGTCAGGGGCTCAGGCTGGTCATCGTGCTCGCCCAGCATGAAAATTCCACGCGCAAAATTGCGCCCACTCGCCACGCAATCAATCCACGCCACGCTGTATTCAACCTTTGCCGCGGCATGTGAGAGTTCGACAAACTCGTCAATGCCCACAAACTTCTCGCCCGCATAGCGAATGCGCCTGGTCACAATCGGCTTCAGCTGAAACTCCGCCCACAGAATAAGCCCGGTCAATCCCAAGCCACCAATGGTCGCCCGAAACCACTCCGCATTCTCCGTCGGGCTGCAGATCATCCGCGTGCCATCCGTCCGCATCAGTTCAAAACGCAGGACCCAACTGCCGAATGTCCCGGCAATGTGATGGTTCTTTCCGTGGATATCGTTGGCAAGCGCGCCGCCCACTGTCACAAACTTAGTACCCGGGGTCACCGGCAGAAAATATCCGCGCGGCACGGCAAAGTCAAGAATCTGCGCCAGCGTCACCCCAGCCTCACAACGCAGCAGACCTGTCTCCGCGTTGAACTCGATCAATCGGTCCAGATCGCTGGTCGCCAGCAGCGTGCCATTGTCCAGCAGGCACACATCTCCATAACTGCGGCCCACGCCCACGGGAAGCAGATCACCGCTGGGCAGCTTCTCCGCCGAAAAGTCAGACATCCAGCGCAGGCGATGCACTTCAGACTCAATCAGCGGATATCTTCCCCAGGACTCAAACCTTGACTTTGCGTTCGGCATAACCTGCCAGCGCTCCTTCCCCCGTATGCCATGGGGCTGCCCGTCAAACCGCGGAAAGTACAACGAGGAAAGCCGCGAAGCCAATCAAAAGGCTCATGCGATCGGTAAGGGCGAATATCACTGGATCTTCGTCCAGTTCTCCACGCCCGGCCAAAAGCCAGACATGGCTTACCCACAAAATCATCAGGGGCGTAATCAGCCACATGCGAGAGGGATGACGATACAGATCTGTCACTCCGCTGGCATTGATGTACAGCGAAAAAACCACAATCGAGGCATATGCGCTTGCCGTTCCGGCGCTGCGCAACTGCTCTATGTCATTGATTCGATATCCTCTGCCATTCGCCGGGATCTGTCCGCGCTCGCGAGTATTATGCAACTCGCTGAAGCGCTTGACCATCGCCAGACTGAGGAAGAAGAAGATCGAAAACGCAGCCATCCAGGGCGAAATCGCACTCTGGGTTGCCGCGCCACCCGCCAGAATCCGCAGCGTGTACAACCCCGCCAGCAGAATCACATCCACTGACGCCAATCGCTTCAGATACAGCGAGTACGACACCGTCAGCACCAGATATAACAGCAGCCAGTGCAGAAACTCCGGGGAAAGCAGGTAGGCCCCCGCCAACGCCACGGCAAGAAACGTAAGGGAGATTGCCACGCCAGCAATCGGCGACAAATCCGCCCCGGCAAACGGCCGGAATCGCTTCTTGGGATGTCTGCGGTCTGCCTCGATATCCAGCAGGTCATTCAAAATGTAAGTCGCCGACGCGCACAGCCCAAAATACAGAAACCCGAGCACCGCCTGCTGCAACCGCCACAAACTCACCGTATGGGCCAGCACCATCGGCAGAAAAATCAGAACATTCTTGGCCCACTGGTGCAATCGCAGCGTCTTGCGCAGCACCTTCAGCGGCTTCTGACGGTCATGAAAGCTGCGCGCGACCGTTATCCCGCGCCGTTTCAGGCTGCGGCTCAGCCGCCCATCGGGATTGGCCACCATCGCCTCCTGGGACTCGGAGAGCATCGGCAAATCCGGCATGGCATTTCCCACATAGTCGAACCCGCCGGCAAAACGCGCCTTTACGCCCGCCAGCTTGTGCTCTCCGGTCAGGTTCGTGCTGCCATCGCTGGCCAGCACATCCTCAAACAGCGCCAGATGTCCCGCAACCCTGCGCGCCAGTTGCGCATCTGCGCCCGTCACCAGGTATATCTTCCGCCCCAGGGAGTGCTCTTCTTTCAGAAACTCCAGCAGCGGCGCATTGTAGGGAAGATGCGCCACATCCAGCGCCACATGCGAGGTCACATGCGCCTTGAACGCGGCCTTGCCCTTCGCCAGTGCGCCCGGCAACTGGAACAGCGCTGTCGGTCGCTTCCTCACCAGCACCAGCAGAGAATCTACGAGCGTATCGCTCTTGACAAGGGTGCCATCCAGGTCAACACACAGCGGACGGCTTGCGCGATCGAGCTTCGCTTCTTCCCCGGATGCACGCCCTTCCATCCTCTACCTCGTCCCGGAAACCATTCAGCGTCCGTCAACCTTGTTCTCGGCAGGACACAGGGAAGCATCCTCAAGTGCGGGGAACATACCCAGATTGTACATGACAGTGAGCCCCCTCCACGCCCGTCCCCGGCCCGGATTGCGATGGATTAACCCGCTTATTATGAATGACAAAAGAGCAGTTATCCGCTCCAGAGCCGCGCCGTTCGATCCACTTTCTCCTGCATTGCCCCTGCTTCGTCCCGCCACCAGACAGGTATCACGGCGCACTCCGGGCACCGCCGCGCGGAATCTCTCGGATACTCTTTCTCGCGCACTTCCTTGCGCTACTGTTCTTGACCTCCTTGCGCCTATCTCCTGACGCCACGAGCGACATTCATCTCCGCGCCCCCGGTTCGTCTGCGATCCTCTACAGCGTGGGGTCGAAGCGCGTCTCCTGAAGGCCGGCAACAGCCATCTCGATCGCAAATATCCGGCCTGAATCCGGATAGCGCTCCATATCAGCCGGCGTCATTCCGACTGAGGCCGATGTGACAAACAGCGTCCGCAAATCGCTGCCGCCAAACGCAACGCTTGAAACCTGCAGCGCCGTCGGAATCTCGATCGAGCCTGTGCGAACGCCCGCTCCGTCAACATCGCTGTACACGTCAACCCGCGAGCCGCCCCACATCGCCACATACAGGGCGCCCACGCTGTCGATGGTCATGCCGTCCGGAACCGCCCCATCCTCTGCCAGTTTGGCAAAGATGCGCCGGTTGGCGATTGCGCCCGTCTCCATCTCGTAATCGAAGACCCAGATGGCATCCGTGCTGTCGTTGTAGTACAGCTTCGTGTTGTCCGGGCTCCATGCGAGGCCGTTCGAAATATGGACCGGATAGAGCCATTCGATCTGCCGACGGCCCCGGGAATCGAGACGTGCCAGATACCCTGTATCTGTCGCGCTTCCCTCCCGGCTCTTCGTGCCTGCCCAAAGCCGCCCGCGCCGGTCGCACTTCCCATCGTTGGCAAGGTTCTCTGCCAAGTCCCGCGCGGGAGGCGCCAGCGTCTCCTGCTCCCCCGTCTCAAACCGCAGCCGCCATATCGATCCACGGCCTACCCCCGCGACCACCGCGCCCTGCGAATCCACGACCGCAAAACCTACGTTTTCGCCCACCGCTATCGTCTCGTGCGTGCCCTTTTCAAAACTGTGCCGATGGATCAGACCCTCCACAAGGTCGGCATATATCAGCGCATTGCCGTCCCAAAGCGGCCCCTCTCCAAGAGAAGTCGTCCCCAGTTCCGGTAGCACCCTAACCTTGCTCAACTCAATTCACCTCGTCCATGGTCCAAACGTCTTCTTTCTGAATGGAAGGATAGCGCACAGTCCTTCCTCCTGGCCGGCTCGAATCTGCGGCTTCGAACCGCGCAATGTCCTGCGGAGCGACAGGCTTGGGGGAAGGGTTGAGGCTCCAGCCCGCACACGCAAGCCATTCGTTCTCCATGGCGCAGCAGCCTCTGAGGGAGCCCCCGGTACAGCTTCCGGCAACTCTCGGCCCTGCTCCCCACCCTCTCAAGCCCCCACTGCCTTGAAATACACCGCGATGCGGACTGGATTCTCGACGATGGAATTCCCCCGCCCCAAAATTCTTTCCCCAACTTTGCCGGCAATTAAACCCAAAGCGCGCACAATCGAATGGAGAGCCAACCCCATCGAGACCAACCCGACCCAGTCCCTGAGTCGCCGGCAACCACAGGCTTTCCGGAACTACTTTGCCAACAGAGAAAAGAGGACGTAAATAAAAACATCACTCTAGTTTCCTTTTTCTTCGCTTTTAGCCGCAAACGCCCAATGAAATCGACCACTCTATGTTTTAGAGTGGATTGAAAAAGGGCCAAAAAGACATTTTTGGGGCCCCCCGCCAGATTGCCATAAATCACTCATTCCAATAGAAACTCCGCTTCCCGCCCGCGCACCGAGGCACACCAGCGAGCAGCCCATGTTTCTGGGCACGCTAGAGGAAGAAAGTTATAAGTAAGTTACTCCCTGCCGACAACACTACCGCACAATCGCGTTGTACCCGTCGCTCAAGAGCTTCTGCCGCATCGCATTCGCATCGGCCCGCGTCGTAAACGGCCCCACCTGCACATGCATCAGGTTGTCTCCAGCCTCGTGCCGGATCCCGACCGAGTAGCCCCGCTTGCGCAACGCAGACACCAGCAGATCCGCCGTATCCTGCTCGCTTACCGCCGCTACCTGCACCATGATCGGCGCCGGAGCCGCCGTCGGAACAGCAACTGTCGCCTGCGTCGTCTTTGTCTGCGCCGGCTGGCTCTGTGGCACGGTCGGCGAAACCGCCGGTGTCGGCGTCTCCGCCTGCGGCACCGGCGCGCTGCTCGCAGTCTGCGAAGCCACGGAACCCTGTCCCGCATCCGAGGACTGGTTCGCCCCGCTTCCCGCGGCCACCGTCGTCGGCTGCGGAATCGGCTCGCTCGTCGGCGCCGGCTTGCCGTGGCTGTTGCCGCTGCTCGCAGCGCTCGCCGCCGGGCTCAACGCATTACTCACCCCAGGGTCACGTCGCCCCAGCGTATACCCCAGCCCGAAAAACACCCCGCACAACAGCACCAGGCAAAAGAACAGCACCAGCAGCGTCGTGCCGCTGATCGTCAGATCCGCGTCCGTCGACTGCGGTGCCTGCTCGTATTCCTCTTCTTCTTCGCGGTAGGTCGTGCTCATGCGGGTTCCTTGCAGAAATCAGGGCTGCCGACGCTCAATCCAACCCAGCCCTTTACTCCACTTTACCCGCTTATCGTGCCCTTGGGAGTACCACTCGTGAGCCCATCCTTAATCATCGACAGCAGATCCACCGGCAGCGGGAACACAATCGTCGTGTTCTTCTCCACGCCAATCTCCGTAAGCGTCTGCAAGTACCGCAGTTGCATCGTCAACGGCTCGGTCGCCAGCAGGTGCGCGGCCTCCACAAGCTTCTGCGCCGCGGCTAACTCGCCCTCCGCATGGATAATCTTTGCCCGCTTCTCCCGCTCCGCCTCAGCCTGCTTGGCCATCGCCCGCTGCATCTGGTCCGGCAGATCTACCTGCTTCACTTCCACTGACAGCACCTTCACCCCGAACGGCTCGGTCCGCTTGTCCATAATGTCCTGGATGCGCAGATTCAACTTGTCCCGGTGGCTGAGCAACTCGTCCAACTCCGCCTCGCCCAGCACCGACCGCAGCGTCGTCTGCGCAAACTGCGACGTCTGGTAGGCGTAATTCTCCACCCGCACCACCGCCTGAATAGGATCAATCACCCGCAGCGTCACCACCGCATTCACCTTGATCGTCACATTGTCCCGCGTAATCACGTCCTGCGGCGGAACTTCCATGATCGTCTGCCGCAGGCTCACCCGCACCATCTGGTCAATCGGTTTGAAGACAAAGATGATTCCCGGCCCCTTCGGCTGCGGCAGCACCGGCCCCAGACGGAAAATCACGCCCCGGTCATACTCCCGCAGAATCTTGATGCAGTTCAGCAGGTAAAGCCCAATCACAATGACGGCAATGAGAAATGGGAAGCCAATAAATTCCATAAAACACCTCTTCGTGACTCATCGGGATTGTACGCCCGAATCCCCCGCACGAGAGTGGAAAATCCCGCCCGCTCAGGCTCCCGGCTCTGTCTTTTCCTCCGCAGCCTCCTCCACTTCCAGCACGTTGCCCTTCTCCGCCAGCACCCGTACCGGCGTATCGGCCGCAATCGGCTCCTTAGCCCGAGCCTCCCATATCTCTCCCTGCACCAGGATCCGCCCATATGGCTGCTCCGCACCCAACGGCTCCATGCTACTCGCCGTCGCGCCCACCAGGGCCGCCGAGCCCAGCAGAAACTTCCTCCGCCGCGCCCGAATCGCCAGCCGCACCAGCAGTAGCGTGATCAGCCCCAGCGTAAGACTCAGCGCAATCGCCACACCCGGATGTACCGCCAGCTCCGGAATCGGCGCAGCCACCAGGGACAGTGTCCCAAATGCCAGGCACACAAGCGCCGCCGCCCCCAGCACTCCGTGGGTCGTAAACTTGATCTCCAGCACCAGCAACACCACTGCCGCGGCCAGCAGCAGCAGCGCCGTATGGCGCAGCGGCAGCAGGTTCAGCGCAAACACCGCCACCAGCACCATCACCGTGCCCAGTGCACCCGGCACGATCGTCCCCGGTGTGTTGAACTCAAGATAGATCAGCAGCGCGCCCGCCACCAGCATCAGCAGCGCCAGGTTCGGGTTCGCCAGCCATCCCAGCAACTGCTCGCGAATCGTCGGCTGCAGATCCACCACCCGCGCATTGCTCAGGTGCAGCGTCACCTGCGACCCATCCATTCGCGCAATCGTCCGGCCATCCACGGCCGCCAGCAGCCCCCCGTCCGATGCTGCAGTCAGGTCAATCAGGTGCCCGTCCAGCGCCTCATCCGCGGAAAACGCCCGTGATCCACGCACCGCTTCCTCGGCCAGCTCCGCATTCCGGCCACGCTTGGTTGTGTACGAGCGCAGAAACGCCGCCGCATCGTTTTCCATTTTCTGCTTCATCGTCTCGTCTGGCGTGCTGCCCTCCAGGACCGGATGCGAAGCTCCTGCATTCGTCCCCGGGGCCATCGCCGCAACATCGGCCGCCTCCAGCAGGAAGAATCCCGCGGACCCGCCCCGCGCACCCGCCGGAGCAATGTACACAATTACCGGCACCCGCGACGACAGAATCTCTCCGACCATCGACCGCGTCGAGTCCACCAATCCCCCCGGCGTATCCAGGTCGATTAGTAATGCCGCCGCATTGTCCCTGTTGGCCTCAGCCAGCGCCCGCTCCAGCCGCCACGCCGTCACCGGCTGAATCGTGTCGTCGATTGTCAGCCGATACACCAGCGGGCCCGCTTGGGCCGTTGCTCTGGGGACTGCAAGAAACCACGAAACAGCCAGAATCGTGAAGCTCAAAACAGCAACGAGGCGCGTAGGCATTGGAGTAACTCCTCTATGCGGGCGGCTTCTCGGCAGGTGAGGGGGATTTGTCCCCAGGCTTGTCGGACGGGGCTCCTGGAGCAGCATCGGCAGGCTTCACCTGCGATTTCTGCTCAGTTTCGATACGGGTTTCAATTGCCTTGCGCAGGTCGCGTGCGGCGCGATTTCCCTGGTCCAGCCGGACGGCGTCGGCGGCCTCCTCGCGCGCTTCCGGCAAATGGCTCGCGGCCAAGTCAATCCGCGCCAGCACCAGGTACGCTTCCGCGGTCGGCCGAGCAGTCAGCGCTGCATGGGCCTCTGTCCGCGCTCCGTCCATGTCTCCGGCTCGTTCACGCACCTGCGCCAGCCCAGCATGGGCTTCCGCGGAGTTGCCATCAGCCAGTAGTGCCGCCTGAAACTCCCGCTCGGCCTCCAGCAGCAAACCCCGGTCCAGGTTGTCGTGCGCCGTGCGATTCAGGCTTGCGGCCCGCTGCGCAGCCGGCAACGCAGCCAGGCGCGTAGTCTCTACCTGCTCCAGCATCAAGGCAGCCTGCCGATAGGCCGCCCCGTCGTACGACCGCTTGATCCGCTCCAGTGGCTCAATCGCCGCAGCGTCGGCGGCCGTCTTGTCCGGTCCAAGCTTGTCAGCTCCGCCCCATGCCTCTGCCAATGCTCTCGCTTCGCTGTCTGTCGCCCGCTGCTTCAGGCATCGCTCCATCTCAGCCAGCGCCTCAGCCTTCGCGCCCTGCCGGTTCAGGCTCACCGCCAGGTTGAAGTGGTAATCCGGATCGTTCGGGTCCGCCGCAATTGCTTGCCGATACAGCGCCACGGCATCTTTCCCCCGCCGGCTCAGCGACACACCCTCGTTGTTCACCACCTCCGGCAGCGGGAGCACCCGCGCCACGGCCGCAAATGACTCCTCCGCGTGCCCGTAGTTGCCCGAGAAAAGCTGCGCCAGCCCGCGGTAGAACCCCGCCTCCAGCTCCGACGGATCGCCCCGCGTCACCCGGCCAAACGAAATCGCGGCGTCTTCGTACTTCTGCGTCGCAAACTGCAGCCGTCCAATCGCCAGCCACGCCGTCGTAAACTGGGGGTCAAGCTCAGTCGCCTTCTTCAAGTGCCGCAGCCGCTCGTCCACGTCGCGCTCGGTAATGCCGCGAACATACTGCTCAAACGCATCCAACCGCATCTTCGATCCCGCCGCGCGAAACGTCTCCTCAGCCACGCTGAACCCAGGATCCAGCACCCGCGTCAGTTGCCACGCGAGGGAGTTCAACAGCGGCAGCAGCTGCGAAATCTCTCCCGAAACAAAAATCTCCTTCGAAAGATGCAGCCCCGGCACATCTACAATCCGCGCCTTGAACGTGATCTTCGTCCCGTTCGCCGCAAAGCTCCCAAACACAATCGAGTTGGCATCCAGCGTCTGCGCCAGCCGCAGCTCCGTTGCCCGGCTCGGCTGGAATGTCTCTGGAAACCCCAGATGATCCAGCGTATACAGCCGGTCCTCCCGGCTCAGCGGCAGATACCCCGCCGAGGTAAACCGGCTGTTCAAAATCTCCGGCACGGCCTCGCGAATCCAGTCCAGGTTGGTCTGCTCCGTCGCTTCCGCGGTCGCTCCCACTGTCGCCGCGTCAATCGCCGTCGGGTTCGTCAGGTTGTCAAACGGCAGCACCAGCAGTATCCGCCCCTGCCCCGGCGTCGAGTCATCCGCTTGGCTAGCTTCGGGACTCGCCTGGCTGTAGCCCGGCAGCAGGCTGAAAACAAGCAGAAACACAGCAGCAAACGCTGCGGAACATGGGCGAAGGCGAGCTGTTGTCAGTCGAGTCACGTCAACCTGATTATAGGCCCGATTGCTGCTCGCAAATCTGCTCCGCATCAACCGCCCTGCTCCGGAAACCAGCCTCTTCTCCCCTCAGGGATGCCGGCCGCGGCTCAGCTCCAGCCGCGCATCATACGACCGGCGAAATCGAATCACCGCCGCCCAGTCCAGCCCATCGGTCTTCTCCCACACAATCGTGCCGCCCAGCCGCTCGGCAATCGCTCGCGGACTCATGTCGTGGTGCAGCCCAAAATACTGCTCTTCCATCGCCGGCGTATTCAGGTGGAACGGCAGTGCCGGCGGATCCTCTTTGGTCGAGAAAACCAGCGCCGTCGAGTACCCTCCTGGGTCCTGCGCAGCTTTTTCAATCTGCGCCTGCGTAAAGTCTTCCAGTTTGTCGACCGCAAACGGCCTCGTCAGATACCCCAACTCCGGCTTCGTCAGTTCGTCAACCACCGGCCATGCCGTCAGCACCGTCGCCCCCGGGTAATGCGCCACCAGCTCGTCAATCGCTGCCTCATGCAGCCGAATCACGTGCGCATAGGTCAGGTTGTCCTCCGGCGCAAACCCATAGGGCGGATTCACAAACAGCCCTGTCACGAACGCAACCCCCGCAAAACCCGCCAGCAGGGGCCACGCCCGCACCCGGCTGCGGAAAACGGCCACGCACACCACCAGCACCAGCGGAAACATCGGCAGCAGGTACCGCGTCAAAAGCGCCCCGCCCAGCACGGAAAATGCCGCCGCATTGCCCAGCAGCAGCCACCCAATCCGCGTCAGCCCCACCCGCGTCGCCTCCGCATCGCGGAAGATCGTTCGCGGGCTCCCGTTCCGCTCCAGCACCGGCTCCAGCATCAGCGCCGCCACCACGCACAGCACCGGCACAAACATGTTCATGTGCGCCGTCAGGTGCAACAAGCGGTGCCCAAACGCCGCCAGAATCCGGATAGGGTCCAGCGTCTCTGTCGCGTTGTAACGCAGAAAATCCGGATTCCCAAACACAAATCCCGTCTTCGCCCGGTGATACGCATACCACCCCGCCAGCGGAACCACGCACACGGAGTACCATCCGGCGGCCGCCCAGCTCCGCCTCCGGGCCTCCGCAGGCTGCCGCACGCTCCCCGCCACCTCCAGCATCCCCAGCAGAAGCGGCGTCACAATCGCAGTCTCCTTGGCCAGCACAGCGACGGAAAACCAGATCGCCGCCAACCACAGCCGTCGCGGCTTGCCGGCCACCGGCTCTGGCAGCGCGTACACCAGGGCCCAAAGAGTAGCCGCCGCCGCAAAAATATCCGCGTGCGCCAGCGAACTCTGCGCAAACCACACCGGGTAAAGCCCCGTCAGCAGTACCGTCCAAAAAGCCACAGCGGCCGACCCCGTCAGACGCAGGCTCAACCGCCAAACCCCCGTCAGCCCGAAAGCGGCCACGATCAGCACCGCCTCCCGCGTCACCTCCGGCGTAAACCCGGAAACCCACCACCACAGCGCCAGATAGACCGACGGCAGCGGCGGATGCGCATTCGTCAACGTCGAACTCGGTATCAGCGATCCTGTGCAAAAAAAATCCCACGCCGCCGGAATGTAATACCCTGCCTCATCCCAGTAGTATGGCAAACGCAGCAGGCTCCAGTGGGTCAGGTAAAGCACCGCGAAGATCACCGGGAAAATCACCCACACCGGCAACTCCGCCCCCCGTCCCACCCCAGCAAAGGGCAGGCCGCGCAGCTTCTTCCGCATTGGCGTCTCTTCTGGCATCGCCTCAGGCGCTTCTTAATTCACTGTGCCCGCCGGAAAGTCCGGTATCCGCGGCTCCAACTGCAACTCCCCAAACGCCTGCTCATACTGCGCCAGGTTCTGCCCCAGCACATTCCACAGCGCCTTGGCCTGCTGCGGACTCAGGAAAATCCCCTGATGGTTCAGAATGCTCAACTGCTCCGGCCCTTCCGAATTGGCCTGGCCGAAAACAAGGTGGAAGTCCCAAACACTTACCCGAATCTGCACGCTGTTGGCGTAGGTGTCGCGGTAATCCGGGGACTGTACAAGCTGCACGCGAGGAGGCTGATTGCTCTGGCTCATGGTCTCACCAGCTTACTCCGCCCAGCCCCGCCCACGCGACCCGACGCATCCTTCCGCCGCTACCGCACATTGCTCTCCCAAACCATCTTGCCGCCGACAAACGTGGTCAGCACCTTTACCTTGGCAATCTCTTCCGGAGCAATCGTCAGCGGGTCCCGGTCCAGCACAATCACGTCGCCAAACTTGCCCTCCTCCAGCGATCCGCTCACTGCATCCGCATGCAACTCCCTTGCCGCCGTAATCGTAATCGCCCGTAAAGCCTGCGTCGCCGTCAGCCCAGGGTCTGTCCCCAGCCGGTGCTGATACTGCGCTCCCGCCTCTGGAGCATTCAGCCGAGTCACCCCCACCTTCAGCGCAAACCACTCGTCCAGCCGATCCACAGGCCAATCGCTGCCAAAGGCCACCGGCGCCCCGGCCGCCAGCAGTACTCCCGCCGGCTCCAGTATCTTCGCTCGCTCCGGTCCCATGGCATCCCGCAGTTGCTCCACCGTATCCGGCGCCTGCTTCTCCCACTGCATCGACAGCACCGGAAAAGCCCCCAACTGCCCAAATCGCGCATAATCCGCCGGCGACACAATCTCGCAGTGCGCCAGCCCTGGCCGAATATCCGCCCCCGGCATCGCCGCCCGCAGCGCCGCAATCGCATCCAGCGCCACATGCACCGCCCGGTCCCCATCCACATGCATATGCGGATCAATCCCGTTCTTCGCCAGCTCCACCAGCAAAACCGCCAGCTTCTCCGGCGCATAATACAGCTCCGGCCCCCGTGTCGGCCCAGGAACCCACCTCGGCGCATCCGCCGTTCCCGCATTCACCAGGTACGCTTCCAGCATCGCTCCCGTATACGCCGGCCCCGATATCACCCCATCGATGTACATCTTGGCATTGCGCACGGTTAGCGTCGGAACTGGGGTCAGTGCGCCCTGGTCAAATTCCTTCCGAAACCCCACGATCCGCGCCACAACCGCCTCGGGATGCTCCGCCTCAGCCGGGTCGATATGCATCGCGAAATGCGCCCGCGCCGTCAGCTTGCCCGCCAGCCCCGCCGCCGTGAATGCCTCCAGATCCTCCCTCTCAGCATCCGCATCCAGAAAGCTCGTAATCCCCTGCCGCGTCATCGCATGCAGGGCCTCTATCGCCGCCGCCGCATTCTCCGCCGCCGTCGCTTTCGGCAGCAGGGCATATACCGGGTCGCTCGCCGCATCCTGCAGCACCCCACTCGGCTCGCCCGCCCCATCGTGCTCCACAGCCCCACCCACCGGGTCCCTTGTCTCCTGCGTAATCTTCGCCAGCTGCAGTGCCCGGCTGTTGGCCAGCACCGTATGCCCAAACGAGTCCGTCACCACGATCGGCCGTCGCGTCTTCAGGCCATCCAGCGTCGCCCGGCTCGTCTTCGTTCCCTCCGGCAGCATCGCCTGCTGGAACCACCCCACCACTTGTAGCCATCCATCCGGTTCATCGGGCTTGGTGGCATCCAGGCACGCTTGGATTCCCCGCTGAAACTGCGCCACCGTCAGCGGCTCATAATTCAAATTGCACTTCAGCAGCTTTTGCCCGGCCTCCAGGGGATGCATATGCCCGTCCACCAGTCCCGGCATGGCAAACCGCCCTGCAAGATCGATGACCCTCGTCTGAGCGCCAACCAGAGCCTTCACTCCCGCACTTGAGCCTGTCCACACCACGCGGCCCGCGCGGATGGCCACCGCCTCCGTCACCGAGTCCCGTGCGTCCGCCGTATAAATCTTCCCATTCGTCAGCACCAAGTCCGCAGGGGCGACCCCCATTTGCACCGGTAGCGAAGTCTGTGCACCCGCCATCCCGATCGCGCCAAAGACCATAAGAAGAAAGGCTGAATATCGCGTCATCGAAGTCTCTTTGCTTGACATTTTCCCGAGCATATCAGGCGACCTCATGCATCGTCAGGCCACACCAGCTCTGGTCGCCCAACGGCACTTCCTTCTGGGGATAGCAATCGTGCCCGCATCGCGTAGCTCCTGCGCGCCCCGCGCCTCACCCTCTTTACCGCAGCTCGGTGACTTGCCTCATGCCCTTTCTCCCACGGTCAGGACACCAGCGGAACCATCACCGAGATTCTGGCTGCAGGCCGATACACCTCGACAAAGCCATATCACGGCAGCTTCGGCAATCAGGTCGGCGCGGACGTGGAGTGCGAGGGCCACATCTACTTCGTCGGGAGCGCCTCCAGCAGCGCCCACAGCGCTACCCCGGTGGACTTCGGCCCGCTACCCGTTGGCCTGACTTCCAGCCCCCAAAACATCACCTGTAATCCGACCTTCGACGAATTGCTGGTCGCGGGTCCAATCGGGTCCATCGATGCCACAACCCTCCGGGCAAGCGTCTCTGTCTCTGGAGTCAAAGCCCAATCGTGTTTTTGGCGAACAACAGTTCTCAGCCAGGTCAGGATTTCGGGCAGGTCCAGCGCAAGAGGCGCTGCTTCAGGAAAAGGTCCTGAATAGGCCTCTTAATACTGGAGCCATGAAAATCCAGGAGCCGCAACTCGGCAAGAATTGCGAGAACTTGATGATCTTCCGCACCTGGAACCCCGATCGAAGTGCCGCGAAAAATTGGATTGTTTCGAAAGGTCACGCAGGTAACATCAAAGAGGAACGCATTGGGATTCGTGTCGATTGTTCCTGTGTAATCGAAATACGGGCCGTCCTGGACCCTGACATGCGGCTGAATGAACCCCTCAATCACAATCTCCGATTGTGCCGGAACTTCCAGATCCACGGTCTGGCAGCGGATAAGTTCCACGGCCCTTTGCTGAAGGCCGCCGGCTAAGTCATATTCGTCCATTCCGTAAGGATAGCCAGCAGCTGCGGCCATAACCAATGGTTCGTTGACACCGATCGCGACTGCCATTGGAAGTGCACGGCCTTCGCGCTCTGCCTTTGCCAACTGCTGAGACAGGTGGCTTCCGGGCGAAGTACTTACCGTCGCTTGACTTGGTCCCAGAAGCTGCATTCGATAGACACCGACATTCCGGATGCCATTCTCCGGGTCTTTCGTTACGTTGATGTGCCATGTGCCGAGGTATCTACCGCAGTCGCTCTCATTCCAATGAGGAATCGGGAATCTGAGAAGGTTGATGCCGCTGCCGCGAAGAATGTTCTCCAGCACGGGACCATTCTCGACAAGCGTGGGACTAACTGGATCGGCAACCCTCTGTCTGACCGCTGCGATGAGATCCTCGCGGCTGATTCCGGGGTTCAAGCCGAGGGCCAAGGCGAGCAAGCCAATATCGCGCAGGCCGTTTGTGAAGACCCGCTGGCCGGGATAACCCACAATATTTTCAAACAGAAGCGGCGTCTTGCTCTCTCGTGTGCATCTGCCGATTTCGAATCTCCAGCGAGTTGCTTCTTTCACCCGCACAAGGCGGTCGGCCTCAGCCAGCGTCTCAATCCATCCGCGAAGACTTGTAGAGTCCCAAGGTGTCTGCTGAGACAACGAATGCGCTTCACCGGAGAGTTCGCACTCGTTGTCCCAGCAGGTATCTTTCATCGGGCAGTCGCAAGCTCCGGCTCGCTTGTCATGGTATCTATATGCGCGTGGGCCAGCAAAGCATTGGATTGCAGCAGTTCTGCCGCGCGCTTCGCAAAATAGGTAATGATTAAATCGGCTCCTGCACGCTTCATGCAAGTGAGCGCCTCAATCATGATCGCATCCCTATCGAGACGTCCCATGCGAGCTGCCGCGTCGATCATCGCGTATTCTCCGCTCACGTCATAGACGGCAAGCGGCATTTGAAATTCCTGCTTGGCGCGATACACGATATCGAGGTAAAAAAGCGCCGGCTTCACCATCACGATGTCCGCACCTTCCTCAATATCAAGAGCAAGCTCGCGCATGGCTTCGTCGGAGTTGGAGAAGTCCATTTGATGGGTCCTCTTGTCTCCAAATGTCACCGCCGACTGTGTCCCTTCTTTAAAGAACGGGTCATAGAGCTTTGATGCATACTTCGCCGAATAAGCCATAATTGGCAGGTTGTTGAAGCCGTGCGAATCCAGCGTCTCTCGAATGGCCATGATCTGTCCATCGAGCATGGCTGCAGGCGCAACCATGTCACTGCCAGCCATGGCATGGGAAAGAGCAATTCTTGCGATCAACTCAAGCGATGAGTCATTGTCAAGATAGCCGTCTTTTATCATTCCGCAGTGCCCGTTCAACGTGTATTCGCAAGCACACACATCCGTAATTACAACGAGATCAGGCACAGCCTGCTTCACCGCTCTGACGGCTTGCTGAACGATTCCGTCTTCGGCATAGGAACCGGACCCCAACTCATCCCTGGTCTCTGGAACGCCAAACAAAAGGGCTGCGGGGATGCCAAGCGCGCGTGCCTGAAGAGCTTCCTCGACCAGGCAGTCGATGGACAACTGGTAGTTCCCTGGAAGTGACGCTATCTCGCGCTTGATATTTCTGCCGGGAACCGCAAAAAGGGGAAGGATGAAGTTACTGGCTGATAGATGGTTCTCGCGGACGAGCCCGCGTAACGCTTCGCTTGTCCGTAGTCTTCTGAGCCTCTGCACCGGGAATCCCATACTCGGTCCTTTCAATCGCGCCCTGACAGTCCAGGGATGCCGTTCACCTGCTGAAATTGGAAGTTTGAAAATCGGCTCGCTTCATCGTTATCCTGAGCATCCGGCCCGACTCACGCGAGGCGTCGCTGCAGCAACCCGCTACCTCTTAACGAGAACTCTATAAATCCGTCAACCGCTCTGACCACAGAAGCGCGGACGAGCAGCGTTGTGGGGGCCCAGGGAGAGAAGGCAAACAACTCGGGGAAAGTTGGCTATCGGAGAATTTTCAGTAAAAACTGCAGGAGGAGAATGTCCCATTCGGGGCCTGATGACAAGTGACTGGCATCACAGACGATTGTTCGCTGCGCAATCACAGGTTCGAAGAAGCAGGCACAGTGCTTTCCGCGCAACTCCGGGCCATCTTGCCTGAATCAGCAATAGCCAGAGTGGAAACGAACTGAATAACAGCCGGGATTTTGTGCGAAGGCAGAGATTCGCGACAGAACTTTAGAATGTCATTCCGGAGTGTCTGCTCCTCTCCGCTACCCGGCGGCAGTGACGAGTTTACCACTACATCGGCAACGACAACCGCACCGGTGACCGAATTCTTCCTGGCCCGCACCTGCGACATCCGAACATCCGGGTGACGATTCATGACCGCCTCAACTTCCTCGGGGGTCACCTTGAGCCCTCCGACGTTGATGCGTCCGTCGCGGCGACCGATGAAGTAGTACCGCCCATCGCGCAATTCAACCAGGTCACCCGTATCGACAAACCCATCCGCAGCCTTCATCTCCGGCGTATCGTTGCCCAGATAACGGGTTGCCGTCCGGGCTGATCGGACACGCAGCGTTCGCTTCTCGACCTTCATCTCAACATTTGGAGAGTTACCAAGCAGGCTGGCTGGAAATCCGGCGAGTCCGTCCTTCACCTCGAAGACTGTGCCAGCCTCAGACGAACCGAAGGCGTGGACGATTGCGGCCCGGGGGAAGGCTGACCGAAGTTGATTCAGCACTCCCTGATCTGCGATTTCTCCGGACATGCGAACATATTCAGGCGCGACCAAATGAGCCGATCCACTCATCAGCGTACGACGCCACTGAGAGGGTGTTCCCGAGATATGAGTCACTCCGAGTGCACCCGCCCTGGCAAGGTAAGTCCTTGCAGATTCGGATGAGCCGGAAAGGACAAGCGAAGCACCGGAAAGGGCGGCGCGAAGAAATACCTGTAGGCCGCCGAAGCGTCGAATGTCATAAAGCGTGCCCCAAACAGGCTTCTTCTGCGGAACTTCGCCGGCACGGATCGCCCCGGTCAGGCTCGACAGCGTGTGCAGGACCAGCTTTGGCGGCCCCATCGTACCGGATGTCAAGGTGATCCATTCCGTTTGCCGTGGATCACTCCGGTCGCAATTCCCAGGCACAAGCGCGTTTGCATCCGGCATGAAATGTTGAATGGGACAGGAACCTGCATCCAGGTCTTTCCGATCCGAGACGATGGCATCCGCCTTCGCTGCGGCGATGACAAAGGGAAGGTGATCCAGCCTTGACTCGTTGGGGTAGATCACAATGCGGCGTACCAAGCCGTCCAGTTCAAACAGCGTAAGGGCCGTGGTTAACTGCCCCGCCGTGCTGACGATTACCGTACGCCCCCGAAGCTCCTCTGCGCGGCCCCCTAGGATTGAGCCATTGGCCAAGTCACTGTAAGCCACTCGAGTTTCCGCGTCGCTGACAGATGAGGTGGGGTGATGAGCGGCAGCAACCAATACATTCCACAGAGAGATGGGAGCATTTTGTATCATATTTGAACACGCTGACAGGCTCAATTGATATTGATGGAACGATAGCACAACTGAGTGCACAGGCCAATTCTGCAGGCTGGATCGAGTGCAGCGAAAGCTCCTAGTCGAGGACCGGGAAAGACTGGGCGGGATTTTGCGGGCTGACGCGGATTTTGAGTTCTCTGTCTGCGGGATGAAAGCGCGCAAAAGCCGCGGCATAGTTGGGATAGATGTACGGCTTCTTCAGAACTCCCTGAAAGCGCTCCGAGTCCATTTCGTATCGGTATTGGACCCCCACATAATCTCCGCCGAAAGTCTGCGTATCAAAATTACAGCGGTCAATGCTGCCGGCGACGGTCGGCCAATTGGCGCTGGCCGATTTGCGCCAGAGGAGGATGAGCCAGCGCACGAGATAGCCGAGGTAGAAATCGAGGACAAAGCCGGGCATTTCATGGATAGGGTATCAGCTGGGCGCGGATTTCCTTGGCTTTCATTTCGAGAGGACACTCTGCGGTAATGCGCAGACAGCGATGCCCCGGAAAATCCGGGGCATCGCTGCCTGTGGTGAAATCTGTTTGCCAGGCGATGCTCTACCAGGCATCCTTCTTCTGCTGTTTGGACCACAGGAAGTCCGCGATGCGGTTGATGTCTTCGTCGCTCAGCACCTTTTTCCAGGCAGGCATGTAGAGCGGCGGAGGCGGGCCGTTGGCGTTGTCAATGGGCGGCACGCGGCCGTTGCGGATGACGGCGAGCACCTCATCCTTGGTGTAGTCGTCGCTGAGGTGGAGCAACGAGGGCACTTCCCCGCCCTGCGCGTTGGGGTTGGGCACGCCACCCTGCAGCTCGGTGCCGTGGCAGCCGACGCAGCCGAAGCGGGCGAAGTCCTGCTTGCCAGCTTCAATGGCGACATCCTGTGGCGACAGAGCCTTGGCCTTGTTCGACAGCAACTGTTGCACATCAGCAGGCGTCGCGGAGGAGAGATAGGAGATGAGAGCCTTGCGCTCGTTGCTCTCCAGATCGTAGGCGGGCATGGAGCTGCCGGGGTAGACAAGCTCGGGGTTGACGAGTTGCTCATCGAGCCACTCCTGCGAGTGACGCGTTGTGACGCCGGCGAGATCTGGGCCGGCCTTCTGGCCGATGCCACCGAAGTTGTGACATGTGATGCAGTTCTTTTCGGCAAAGAGCTTGCGGCCATACTCCGGCCCAGGGATGAGACGCACGCTGGAGTAGTAACTGCCCATGTCCTCGCTGGTGAGCGAGAGCATGTAGTAAGTGAGCGCCTTTGCCTGCTCGCGGGTGAAGTGGAAGTTGGGCATGGCCGAGCCGGCAGAGAGCGCGTTCGGAGTCAGGAAGTGCGTCTCCAGCCACTCGGGTGCACGATGACTTGCGCCTTCGCCGGTGAGGTCGGGGCCGATGGTGCCGCCGATGCCATTCAACTTGTGGCAACCGCGGCATCCCTGCGTTTCAAAGAGGTGGCGGCCTTCGGTCAACTCCGGTACTCCGGGGACATCGCCTTCCTTGTGGCAACGTCCGCAGGAGGCGCGAATGTAGTCTTTCGACAGAAGCGGATTCTCCCAGAACTCCACCTTGCCGTGGGCGTCTTCCGTGGTGGTGGCGAGCCCTTGTCCACCATGGCATATGGTGCAGCCGAACTTGCTGGGCACATGCGGGCCTAGATTCGCATGATAGCGAAAGGGCTCGGGCGCGTTCTTCATGGTAGGGTCTTCGACGCCCATGTGGCAGGTAGTGCAGCGGTCTACGCGCTGCAAACCGGTGAGCATGAACTGGTGCACTTCCGGCGGTGTGGCCAACACGGCCGCCTTGGTCACTTCGTTGGGCTCGCCCTGAGCCTCCAGCACGTGATAGTTGTGCTGGAAGGTCTTCCACGAGGGAGTGTTGGCCTGGTGCGCCGCCGCCACAATCAACAGCAGCGCGAGCACACTGAGTGCAAAGAAAAGTTGTTGCAGTCTGCGTTCCATTACTCAGGCCTCCCCACAACATGAACCCACGGTGGAACCAGCGCCCAGCCTGGACCGCGGAAGAAAGTTCCTACCACGATGAGCACCAGGTTGACGACGACAAAGGCCGTGAACAGCCAAATTGCCCACTTCCTGTCGCGCGGGCGGCGGCTGGGGTTGCGATCGATATACGGAATGACAAGCAGCGCGATGACCATCAGCGCAGGCGCGACAACACCACCCAGCAATGCAGAGTGACTGACGAGTTCCTGCAGGCCAAGGAAGTACCACGGCGCCTTGGCCGGGTTAGGCGTCTTGGCTGGATTCGCGAGTTCTTCGAGCGGCGCGTTGAGAAACAGCGACATGGCCATGATGGTGGTGACAGTGGCCATCAGGGTGACCGCTTCGCGGACGAAGGCGTAGGGGTAAGAGAAGACTGTGTCTTCTTCTTCTTCCGGTGTGACCTGCTCAAAGATGGGCTTGCCGGTCACCACCTCCATCAAGCCATACGTCTTGGTGGTGGAGGCAGCCTGCGTTGGCACCAGTGGTGCATCGGCCGATGTGCCGATGGTGACCAAGCCCGCGGTTGAAGGTGCTTTCAGCTTCCACACAGGCCGCGAGAGGCCGCCGTCCTTGCGTACACGCCAGAAGTGGACGATCGTAAGAAGAATCATCAGCGATGGCAGGATGGCCACGTGCAGCACGTAAAAGCGCACCAGCGCCGCCTGACCTACGCTGTGCCCGCCCAGCAGAACCTCGCGCAGCGTGCCGCCGATGAACGGAGCGTAACTACCGATGTTGGTGCCGACTGTGATGGCCCAGTAGGCCAGCTGATCCCAGGGCAGCAGATAGCCGGTGAACGAAAGACCGAGCGTAAGCAACAGCAGGAAGATGCCGATGACCCAGTTAAACTGGCGCGGCTTTTTGTATGAGCCAGTATAGAAAACCCGGCACATATGGAGGAAGACGCAGACGACCATGCCGTGGGCAGCCCAGCGATGCATGTTCCGCAGGAAGGGACCGAGGAAAACGACGAACTGGAGGTCCTTCATGTCCTGGTAAGACTGTGGCGGAAAGGGCCGGTAGTAGAACATGAGTGCTATGCCGGTGGTGACCAGGATGAGAAAGAGAAAAAAGGTGATGAAGCCCAGGTAGAAGGAATGCCTGAACTTCATGTTTTCTTTCTTAACTTTGGCCGGATGGATATGCAGCCACACGTTGAGAAAGACCAGTTCGGACTTTCCCTTGTCGGTGGAAAGCGGATCCCGGCGAACGATGGATTGATAGACTTCGCGGAAGATATTCATCGCTACACCATCAGTCGGTACGTGGGTGGCACAACCTTGTTTTTGTCCACGCGCAGTTGACCATCACGCGCCAAAGTTACTTCAAACCAGTCAAGCGCCCGCGGTGCGGGACCATGTTGCACATTGCCGTCGGCGCCAAATACACTGCCGTGGCAGGGACAGTGAAATTTCTGATCGCTCTGGAAATGCGCCACTGTGCAACCGAGGTGTGTGCATACAGCACTGGCAACGGCAAAGCCACGTTCGCGATCGTGAAAGACGTAAATCTTTTCGTCCACCAGGAAAGTCGGCGCACCAAAAGCGAAGTCTCCGGGGGTTCCGATTTTGAAGGCCTGTGGCGGCTCATAAAACACAGTTGGCATCAGGTAGCGGCCCACAGCGGTCAGGCTTACGCCGACTGCCGAAAGAAGCGCGGCCACGCCGACTGACCCCCAGCTCACTTTAAAAAATGTTCGTCTATCCATTCGTGGCTCCCCTATTCAAATACTTCGCGTTCCTGCTGTTCAAGCGACTCCATGGTGATGGCGCCAGTGGGGCATCGAGCGGCGCACAGTCCGCAGCGAATGCACTTCTCTTCGTTCTTGATGATGGCGCCGGCCTGGCCCGCCTGCAGTTGCTCTGCGCCCACGCCGTAGCGCTTTTGGATGAGTGTGTCGTAGCGCGCGTCGCCCTGCACCTGGGCCAGATCCACAAGCCGCAAACAACTCTCTGGACATACGTCCACGCAGCCCGCACACAGGATGCATTTTGCTCCGTCGAAAATGGTATTGACCTGGCACTTTAAGCAGCGCAGGCCCTCGGCTCTGCCCTGCTCTTCATCAAAGCCCAGCTCCACCTCGGCAATGCCGATGCGGCGATTTGCGGCCAGCACGGGCATGGTCTGACGTGGTGTTGTCAGGAATCCGCGCGGCATCTCCCAATTCGTCATATTGCGGAAGCGGCTGAGCACCGTCTTGCGCGTTGTGCCGCTCAAGTGCACGTGTATGGAGCGGGCGGCCTTGTGCCCGTTGGCTACAGCCTCCACAAGAATGCGCGGACCAAAGGCCACGTCGCCGCCGGCAAAAACGCCAGGTGCGGTGGTCATCAGGTTCTCGTCAATCTTGAGGATTCCGCGCGGCGTTACCTGCACATCTTCCGCACCGGTGAGAAATGAGAGATCTGCCTGCTGGCCGATGGCCAGAATGACGCTGTCGCAGGGAATGATTTTTTCTTCGTCGCTGAAGGCTGGGTTGAAGCGGCCATTCTCGTCAAAGACCGTAAGGCATCGGCGCACTTTCAGCCCGGTGACCTTGCCGTTTTCACCGACAATTTCTTTCGGTCCCCAGCCGTTGTCGACCACGATGCCTTCATGCTCCGCCTCATCCACTTCGCCTTTCCACGCAGGCATCTGGATGCGAGATTCAAGGCTGACGAGGTCCACTTCGTCCGCGCCGGAGCGCATGGCCATGCGGGCCGCATCAAGAGCCGGCTGCATGGCTGCTTCCTCGTTTTCCGTGCCATCGAATTCAGCCGTCTCATGCACCAGGCGAACCGCAGCGCGCGCCACATCGATAGCCACATTGCCGCCGCCGACAACCACCACGCGTTTGCCCAGTTCAATCTCGAATCCAAGATTCACATTGATGAGGAAGTCGATGCCGTTGTAGACGCCGGCCAGATGCGCGCCGGGTATATTAAGTTCGCGACCCTTGTTCAACCCTGTCGAAAGCAGCACCGCGTCAAACTTGGCGCGCAGATCGGCGAAGGAGATGTCGCGGCCGATGGTTACGCGCGTGTGCAGCGTGACGCCCATGGCCAGAATGTTATCCACTTCCATCTTGATGATTTCGCGCGGCAAACGGAATTGGGGAATGCCGAGATACAACATGCCGCCAGGGACCGGAGCAGACTCAAAGACTTCGACCGTATACCCAAGCAGGGCCAGATCGTGCGCGCAGGTAAGTCCGCAGACACCGGCGCCGATGACCGCGATCTTCTTGTTGCGTTTGGCCGGTGGTGGCAGTTTCTTGCGCGCCGGGTCATGCCCCGTTCCAAGATTGTGCCGGTCGGTTGCGAAGCGCTTCAGCGCGCAGATTGCGATCGGTTCGTCGATCTTTCCACGGCGGCAGTTGTCTTCGCAGGGATGCGCGCAAATGCGCCCAAGAACGTAGGCAAAGGGGTTGGGCGCGCGCGCCAGCAGGTAGGCTTCCTCGTCCTTCGATATTCCGATCGATTGCACGTATCGCCCGCACTCTGTATGAATCGGACACGCCGTGCGACAGGGAATATTCTTGTCGAAATATTCCTGGTCCGGGACCGTAATCTTGTAGCGCATGGCTTCTCCAGAGTTCGAGATGGTGCTGGCGAGCGTACGAAATAAGTTCAAGTGACGTTGTGTTCCGCATCACAACACATCAGCAGCCGTCGCAGGCGAGAGAAGCCTGCGGGGCGTGCGCACGGGAACCAGGAGGGGAAAACCGTGCGCACACCTCGCGACCACTCGCAACGCACCGTGGCTTAGTGCTGCTGCGCCTTCAGCTTCTCAATTTCCTCATCGCTGAGAGATTTGAAGAAGGCTGAGGGATTCTTATCCTTGCGATTTTCCTGGTCATAGGCGAGGAACTCGAAGATGACCTTGCCCTGGGAGTCGCTGATGCCGGAGTTCGGCTTGTGCATCATCCGCTTCACATAGCGCTCCCAATCTGGCTTGGTCATGGCGGTGTTGATGGGACGCGCAATGGTGTGGCATTTCGAGCACTTGTCTACGAATGTTTTGTAGCCCTTCTGCTGGTCAGCCGGGTAACTGGCCACGTTGATCTTGTCCGGTCCCTTGTCCTGCGGAAGCGTCACATTGCTGCTCTGCGCCCAGGTCATCAGCGGAATCGCCAGGCTTGCTACTGCGATGAATCGGATTGCCTTGTGCATTGTCGGTCTCCTTACCACATGTATCGAATATCGAGTCGGAAGAGCTTGTCGGTGGTGCCCATCAGCGCCACAGGATCACCATCGTGCTCCTGGTTGTAGGTGGCGCGAAGCACAATGTTGCCGAGAGAAGTCAAGGCGCGTTCCGCGCCGAAACCAAAGGCACGGGAGTGCATCGTGGGGGAACCGGTTACCGATGAGGAGGAGCGGTCGAGCCGCGCCATAATAACGGTTCCAGTCTTCACGTAGTAGTCGGCTTCTCCGCGGTAGCTGTCTGCGGTGTATGCGCCCATCGGGCCATTCTGCACGGTCTGCCAGTCATCGTGACTATGGATGTATCCGCCGAGCAGGTCGAGCTTGTCGAAGAAGAGATAGTTGGCAAAGGCGCCTTCCCTCCACATGGTCGGACGATAGGTGAACTGATTGTCAGCGCCGGCGTTTTGGATCTGGTCCTTACTGCCGCGGTACATCATCACCGTGACACCGCCGTCGGGACCGAACCAGTAATCGGCGTCAGCCCACACATCCTTTGAGTTCTTCGTGGAGCTATCGAGAATTTCACTGCCGTCGGCATTCAGTCCGTTGGTCACTTTTGCGGAGATGGCAAAGACATTCTTGAAGTAGTTGGTGGCGTGCGTATAGCCCACGTCGATGCCGACCGGATGCTGGTCCAGCGAGAAGCTGATGGGGTCGACGTTGGTCAGGGTCAAGGCGGGATCAGAGAACAGGTTGTAGAACATCGCGGCGCGTGTGCCCTCACCCTCCTGCATGTGGATTTCGCCAACCTTGACGAAATAGCTGTTGTTGGCGCGGCCGCCGGTCCACACGCCAAAACCCTGTTCCAGATCGTTCTCGCCACCCTGATACAGTTCATAGTGGCCAAACAGCGAGAAGCCGGTACTGGGGATATTGCCGGTGATAAACAGTGCTGCTTCGTCGAGATTGAAACTGGTGCAGGAGGCGCTCTGCTGGGCGCCGTTGTTGCCGCCATTGCAGGCGGAGACCGGCGAAGCCGAGGTGGTATTCCCGGTATCAGCAACCGTCTTGTCACTGGTGACGCTGCCCTGCAGAATCAGGGCTACCAGGCTCTGCGCGCTGATGTTGATGTCCTTGTCCAGCTCCGTGATTTTTGGGGCGGCCTTGGTGCCATCCATCTCGTCCGGGGGCATGCGGTAACCCAGCCGCTTGAACATGTAGCCGTTCTTGTTCAGCGCCGGCGGTACGGTGTGGCAGGTATAACACTTTACGCCGTACTTCCGGGCAAAAGCCGGGATAGCGTTGGCCGATTGTGGCGCTGCCAATCCAATCAGGCCGAGGATGAATAACGCGATGGTTGCGCCCAATTTCTTATAGGTCATATGCGGGGCTCCTGCCGTATAGGAAAGCAATCCACGCGCCAAAGTGTAGTTCTAATAGAATCAGTAATTTATCTTGATTGCTGCCGCGATATTGGGGTGGTCATTCCCCAGCTTCGTCGCCAGCCTGTGGAATAAATTCCCCAGGCTGCCCGTCGCCTTCGCGCTTAAGGAGGGTGTAGAGGGTCTTTCGGTCGACGCCGGCCTCACGCGCCGCAGCACTAACATTGCCCCCGCAACGGGCCAGCACTGCCTGCGCGTACGAGCGCTCAAAACCCGCCAGGTAACGTTCCCGCGCGTCTTTCCATGGCAGCGTGGATAAGCTGACTGCCACTTCCTCCAGCGGGTCTCCCTCATTCAAGTCCGACGGGGTCAGCAGGCCCTCTTCATGCAGCGCGGTGAGCCGCTCCATCACGTTTTTCAGCTGGCGTACATTGCCCCGCCAGCGCTCCCGCAGCAGCGCCTCGTAGAACTGCGGCGAGCCGGCTACGCATTTGCCGTAACGGCGGGAGAATTTCTCCAGGAAAAACCTGGCCAGGTGTTGGATATCTTCCGGCCGCTCACGCAAGGGAGGCAGCTTGACCGTGACGACACTGAGACGGTAAAAGAGCTCTTCGCGGAACTGCCCCTGCTTGATTCGGTGCGGAAGATCCTGGTTGGTTGCGCAGACGATGCGGCAGTCCACTTTTACCGTGGTCAGCCCGCCCAGTCGGCGCAGGGCGCGCTCCTCCACAAAGCGAAAGAGCCGGGTCTGCAACTCCACGCCGAGGTCGCCGATTTCGTCCAGAAAGAGCGTTCCCCCGTCGGCCGACTCAATCAGCCCTTTCTTGGCCTTTTCCGCGCCAGTAAAGGCTCCGCGCTCATAGCCGAAAAGCTCGCTCTCGATCAGTGAGCCGGGCATGGCACTGCACTCCACGGGGACAAATGGCCCATCTTTGCGACGGCTCTGGTTGTGAATGTAGCGCGCGATGACTTCCTTGCCGGTACCGCTCTCGCCCAGCAGCATGACAGTGGCATCGGTGCCTGCCGCTCGCCGGGCCTTCTCCACCTGGTCTGTCATGGCAGGGCTGCGGCTCACCGCGGTCTCCGTTTCGCCCGCGGACTCCAGTCGGCCCTTGAGCGTGGCCACTTCTTTCTCCAGCTTGCGCACGGCCAGTGCGCGCTGCACCACCAGTTGCAATTCCTCGCGTTTGAAGGGCTTTTGCAGATAATCGAAGGCGCCATTGCGCATGGCCAGCACGGCGCCCTCCACGGAGCCAAAGGCGGTCAGAAAGACAATCGGCAGGGACGCATGTGCGTGATGCAGGCGGGTGAAGACCTCTTCGCCGGACATGGCCGGCATGCGCACATCCAACAGCACCAGGTCGGGCGGATAGGAGATGGCCTCGGCAAGGCCCTTCACCGGGTCGGTGAAGACCTGCACCGTCATCGCCGGGGCACGCAGCATCCGCTGGATGTTTTCACCCAGTGCCGGCTCGTCATCTATGACCAGAATCCGACTCACTCGCTTGATCCTCCGGCAAACCAGTGGTAGGGCTGGCCTCGGCTGAATCTGGCCGGGGGCAACTCCACCACAAAACTGGCCCCGCCTGCGCTGCTCGTCTCGTAGCGGATTCGGCCATCATACATATCCAGCAGACTGGCCGCCAGAAAGAGGCCGAGGCCGAGCCGCTCGCGCCCCGGACCATGAGATACGAAGGGTTCAAAGAGATGGTCACGAATCGCCACAGGTACGCCTGGGCCGTTGTCTTCCACGCGGATCACCATGCGCACCCCCGCGGTGCGATAGGGCTCAATGCGCACCCAAGCGGTTGCGCCGGGCAACCCCTGCAAAGCCTGCAGCGCGTTGTTCAGCAGGCCCCGCACCACTTCGCAAACGACGTGTTCAGGCACATCCACCTTGGGCGCGTCGCCAATCTCTTCCACTACATGGATGCCCTGCTGTTCAGCCAGGGGACGCAGGGCCGTCACCACATCCGCGACTGCCTTGCTGGGGTTGGCAGGTTCAAAGACCTCGCCGCCACGCTCCCGGCGCAAAGCCTGCAGCAGGGTGCTGGCAATGCGGCTCATGTAGAGGGTTTCCTTCTGCATCTGCATCAGGTCTGCGCACAACTCGGGGTCCCCCTGGCGCTCGTCCAGAAGCACCTCAATGCGGCCGGCCACAATGGCCAGAGGATTGTTGAACTCGTGCATGAAGCCGGCGGTGAACTGGCCAAGCAGCGTGAGTTGGTGGGAGAGGCGCGCCTGGCGATCGGCCGCCTGCAGCTCTTCACGAAGACGTCCGGTGCGAAAGCGCACTGTTTCCAGTTGCAGGCGGAGTTGTTCGGCGGTTTCGCGCGCGGCCTCCGTCTGGTCCCGCAGTCCGCCGCGCTCGCGCAGCCAGCATGAGACAGCCGGCAGCGGCGCCAGCACAACCAGGACTGCCAGAAGGCCGGCCCGGGCCAGTCCATCGGCCGGCAACAGCCGGGCCGCGGCAACCACCAGCACGGCCAACCAGGGCAGACTCAGCCAGAAGCCCAGGCGAACCAGTCCATTGCCGGCCCGTCCGGTCCTGCGCCGGTTGCCGCTCTCCTGTGTTTGCTTATCCGACATTGCTTACGAGTGTATTTCACGGCACGGAGGTGCGGCTCGTGGCCAGCGCGTGCCCCTCCGGTGCGACAGGTTGACAGACGATTGAGTGCGGCGTTACTCGCTGGTCAGCTGGCGATACTCCAGCAGCATGGAAGTACGCCAGCGCAGGATCATGCCGAAGGCCAGCACAAAGAAAAGAGCTGCGGACTGCTCGACTGTGATGACCGAGTCCAGGTAGCTGCGCGCCGCAATGCGGATGGCAGCCAGCACCACCAACACGATGAAGAAGGCACCCGAGCGCCGCATCATGACTGTATCGCCCTGCAGGGTGAGCCGCGAGGTGCGCAGGATGGGGTAGGCGAGGATAATGGCGCCAGCCAGGAAGGCTCCCAGGGCCCACAGAAAAGGCACCCGGAAGATGGGCACAAAGAACATGCAGAAGCCGGTGGCCATGCCCAGCGGAGGAATCACAATTTTACGGACGGTGACGGCGGTGCGTCCCTCGCGAATGCGCCAGGCCATCACGGCCACGAAGCCCGCAACCGAGGTGATCAACGACATTGCCGGAAAACCGATGATCGACAACCCTACCCCCAAACGAGAGGTGAAAAATGCCCGTATTCGTCAATTTTACCAGCAGTGGAGATTTCGGGCGGGCCCGCACAATTCCAATTTCACCGCACCAAAGCAGGCGGCTGAGGGCGTGAAGACCCACGCGGCAAAGACAGCCGTTGCCCGAAAGCAAAACTGCGCGGCCAATGCCGCGCAGGGAGAGATGCCCGTTAGTCAGGATTGTGAGGCGGGTGGTTTAGGGCGTTTTCGGAGCTGGTGCATTGGCTGGCGCTGAGGTCTCCGGCACCTTTTCCGGCGTGGCCTCGGCAGGCTTGTCCGGTGTTGCCGCAGCAGGCTTTTCCGGTGTGGCTGCTGCTCCGCCCTTGTTGTTGCGCTCCTCGGCGGCCTTGGCGCGGGCATCCTCCTGCTTCGTCTTCTCCGCCGCGGCATCGGCATCGGTCACATACTGAAACATCTGCATACGGCCGGGGTACTGCTCGGCGGTAAAGACGTGATCCTTCTTGTCGATTGCGACGTTGACGAGGACGTTGAACTGCCCGGGCAACTCCCCGTGGCCGGTTCCTATCCAGGTGAGCAGCTGGCCCTCGCGATTGAAGACCTGGAGGCGGTCCTGCACCTGGTCCGCCACCCAAATGTGTCCATCGCTGTCGATTGCGATGCCCTTGGGGCGGGCGAAATATCCGGGACCATCCCCGTTCTTGCCGAAGGCGCTGATGAAGTTTCCATCGGCATCGTAGATTTCCACGCGATCATTCAGCGTATCGGTCACATAGACGTTTCCGTCCTTGTCGAGGGCCACGCCCTGGGGAGCGGCCAAGTCTCCGGGCGTTGTGAGGAAGTGGTTCTTGCCACCAGTGCCGATGCGTCGCAGCAGCTTGAAGGTGTCCGCGTCATAGACCAGCACCTGGTCCTGCTGGGTATCCACAACATAGAGGAACCGGTTGGTTGTATCGATAGCCAAGCCGTTGGGGTCGGCCATCCCTTCACTGATGGTGCCTTCCACGTCGTGTTTTGCGTTGAACACCAGCACCCGGCGCAGCTTGCCGTCGGCTACAAACAGCCGGTCATCGTCGTCCATGGCCAAGCCGTTGATCCATCCGAAATGAGCTTCATACCCATTGCGGATAAGCTGGGTATCGTGATTTTCAGTGTTGTAGATGAAGATAGCCCCAACCTTCTGGTCGGCAACATACACCAGGCCCTTGGAGTCGAAGGCAATGCCGACCGGCCCAATCATCTGGTATGGGAAGGTCTTGGGATTGACACTTTCGCCCGCTGTGGGACCCCCGGCAAGGCGATCCATCCATGTTTGCTTGGGCTTGTTCTTGGATGAGAGCGCGGCGTAGTCAATCTTCATGCCGACGAAATAATCCAGCCAGTGGACGCGGGCGATGTTGGGTGGGCTCGGCCACACCAGCTTCTTGGGGTCAAAGGGAAACTTGCGCGGCCCCAACTCTGGCGCCGCGGCAGGAGCAGCATTTTTCTTCTTCGCCGCAAAAGCTGAAAGTGGCAAAGCCAGGCAAAGGACAGCCAGCAACAGCATGACGAACAGCCTGCCAGGGCGAGTCGAATTTGAGAGGAAACGAAACATCGAAATCTCCAGTTACTTTCCAGGCACAGTCGTCAGCGACATGTTCAGCCGGTTCTTGTGGCAGTTGTCACAGAACTGGACGTTGTTGGCCTCGTCCTTGATGAGCAGATCCGGCTTGGCGGAGGCGTGCGGTTGATGGCACGACAGGCAACTGAGGGGCGTCTTGACTTTGCTCTGGTCAGTCGGATCCATCACGTCGGAGACCGGGTGATACTCCACCGGATGTCCCAGCCCGTAGCGCAACGGCAGAATCGGAACCTTGTTCTTGACGAAATAGTCGTCGGGCAGCCGAACGGTCCCGTTGAAGATGGTGAACAGATGCTCGGCTTCCTGCCTTTGCGGGGCGGAGTCGGGGCCATGGCACTCCAGGCAAAGCCCGTTCCCCTTGACGCGGAGCAGATGGTCGTTGTCTCCACCGTGCGGCGTGTGGCAGATGGCGCAACCCTGCACAAAGGCCGGCTGGTGATGGAATGCCTTCTTGCTGAGGTCGCCAATATCCGTGTGGCAACCGGTGCAGATGCTGACCGGATCAGTCTTGGGCAGGCCGGGCTGGCTGCTGGCGTGCGGGTCGTGGCAATCTGTGCAGTCGCCCATGGCGCCAGGATGCGGCACCTTGGCCGTATCAATCAGCTTGGCCTTGTCGTCATGGCAGGTCACGCAAAGCGACTTCGCATCCGGCATGGTCAGGACGACTTTTCCGTCCTTGGCCGGAGCGTGGCAGGTATCGCAACTCCTCGACTCAAACGGCACATGCTGGAACTTCTGCATCAGCTTGGGAGCGTCGGACTGATGCGGATTGTGGCATTGGGTGCAGTTCGCCGTGGCAAAGGGCTGGTTCTGATGCGCCTTCTGCAGGTCGGCATCCTTGGCATCGTGGCAGTCCAGGCAAAGGGCCGGCGCAGACTTGGTGAGATGGAATTTGTTTTCCTGGGTGGGCGCCTCGCCGGTCTTGTGGGTCAAGTGGCAGGTATCGCAGCCCATGTCCAGCGCGGCATGGCGGCTGCCCTTCTCCGGAACATTCAGCCCCGTCTTGTGGCAGCTGAGGCAAAGATTTTCCTTGGCGTCGCCCGTCATCGGTTTCAGCAACTGGTTCTTGTTATCGCTGGAGTGGGGATCGTGGCAAGTCAGGCAGTCGCGAACCGCCGGCGGATGGATCGTCCCCTTGATGTTGACCGCCTTCTTGTCTTCATGGCAGGTCAGGCAGACGGCGGAGGGCGTGGCGGTGATCAACTTCACACGCGTCACATCCTTGTTGACGCGAACCTCATGGCAGCTCAGGCAGCCCATGGCCATGGCAGAGTGAACGGACTTGCCTTTGGTCTTGTCGTCGTGGCACTCCAGGCACTTGGCCGCGTCCACGTTCTTATCCAGGGGAACCGGGTGCACCTCTGCCGTAGCGACGCGGGCGGCGAGCAGCGCCAAAAGAAAAACTGGAAGAATAATGCCGAATTTGCGACAGACCGTATGGGTGACCGAGTTGCGGAACCAGACGCGACGTGGGAACAAAATCATACGGCCTCCAAAGATTGCGTGTTGCACGAACGTCGCCGTATCGCGACCATGAGCCTGCGAATTGCAACGGGGCCGTATACTACTGGAAAAAATAGAGTTGACAAACATAATCGATATAACGCGTAGACACCCACCCTTCGCATCAGTTTCAAAATGGGCCTTCTGCCACAGCATCTTCCGTGAAATGCCCCAAGCGTTATGAACCTATTCTTGGAGCATAGTCGAAGTCGCCAGATGGTTGCAATACATAGCTTTTACAGGCCTTTCGCACATGGGAACGGCTAATCCACGAACACATCACTGTCTGTGCTGTGCGTCACATTTCCCCGCAAAATGTGTCAAATTCCATGACAAGAAGGCTTCGCTGGGTGATATCGCCCAAAGTGGCCAGACGCGGCTTCATCGGTATTCAAGTAACCTACTTATTATCAATTACGTACTGCCTATCAAGAGAGTGGTGCGCCACTTGCTTGTCCTGTTATAAAACAGGGAGAGTCCATGCCCCCAGGTGTACGCACCCTCGTCCGCAAAACGTGGCGCACTTTTGTCTCGATCGAGACAGGTGTCGTTCTGCTGATTCTGGTCGTGATTCTCTCCGCCGTCGGAATGATTGTTCTGCAGCGACCGACTACGCGGCCCGAGGAGTTCCAGCGCGCCTACTCGCCGCTGGCGCTCAGGGTGCTTGATACGCTGGGGTTGACCGATCTTTTCCATGCCTGGTGGTTTCTGGGACTCGTGCTTCTGGTCAGCCTGTGCATTGTGGCGGCCACCATTGACCGCTTCCAGAACCGCTGGCGCTACTTCTCTCGACCCTACAAGTTTCCCGAGGAAGCCTTCCGGCGCACGCTGCCCCTGCAGAGATCCCTATTGTTGGCGGACAGAGAAGGCGGGGCGGAGACGGGTCTGCTGGCGGCAGAACGTGCGCTCCGGGCCCAGGGCTTTGCTCCCGAGCGGATTACGCGCGGCAAACAGTTTGGCATCTTCGCGGAACGGCATCGCATCGCGGACCTGGCGGTCTACATCGTCCACGCCAGTCTGCTGCTGATCTTCCTAGGCACCCTGATGAACGGTCTGTGGGGCTGGCACGGCACCATCACGCTGCATCAGGGGCAAGCCTCCGACGTCGTGCAGTTGCGCAACGGGGGAGTCCACACGCTTGCCTTTTCCATCCGCTGCGACGGCAGCGGACAGGCCACCAGCCACACCGGCCCAGCGGAGAATGCCTGGTCGCGACTGGCTGTGGTCGACTCAGGCCGCGAACTGCTGAAGCGCGAGATTCTGGTCGACGACTCGCTCAATTACGGCGGAGTCCGCTTCTCCCAGTCGAGCTTTGCATCCTACGACACGGTGGACCGTCTTGTGCTGACGGCAACTCCGCGTGCAAGTTCCGGGTTGGCGCGGGAACTGGGAATGGCGGTTGACGATGCCGTGGCCCTGGACCCGGACTGGACGGTGCGGCTGGCCGATATTTCTCCCACCGCCGCCCATGCCGACCTGAAGGCGAACGACCCTGCGGCGCACCTGGTGGTAACTGCAAAGAAAACCGGGAAGACGCTGGACCTCTGGCTGGGCCAGCCGGGAAGCACGGCCAGCATTGAGCCGCTTCCCTGGCAGTTCCAGATCAAAGGCCTGCAGGTGAGCCACATCATGGGTCTTGAAGCGTCGCACGAGCCCGGGCAGTGGGGCGTCTGGGCCGGTGTAGTACTCATGGCCATTGGCCTGAGCTTCGCGTACTTCCTGGCGCACGAGCGGTACTGGGTGGTTCCGATCAAGGACCTGCGGACCGGCAAAGTTTCGCTTTGGATTGGCGGAAGCGCGAACCGGACCAGGATCGGATTCGAGGCGCGCTTCCGCGATGTGGCCTCCGAGATTGAGAAAGAAATGAAAGTTGTGAGTGCGGAGCGGGCAACCCGCTATAGTCTTTGCTAGTTGCCAAGCGCAGGGGGAACGAGGATGGAACGTGTTCGCGTCAACTGGCAGATCAAGGCCCTGTTGCCGGTGGTACTGGTATTGCTGGCCGGGCTGCTGCTTTTTACTGGAGCAACGGTCTCCTTTCGCGATCCGGAGCGCCACGCCATCCTGATTGTTGCCGGGGTGGGCGCCATCGCCATTTGCGGAGTCTCTATTGTTGTGCTGGCTTACCTGATTCAGCGTCCCATGGTCGAGCTGCAGGAGAAAGTTGCACGGATAAGTGAGGGAGACATGGAGGTTTCGGTCAGTTTTTCCCAGCGGAACGACGAAATTGGCGACCTGGGTCGCAATTTCAACCAAATGATGCAGCAGTTGCGCGAAAGCCGCAAAGAGATTGAGACCATGCACCGCACGCAGATGTCGCGTGCCGAGCACCTCGCCACGCTGGGCGAGTTGGCGACCGGCCTGGCCCACGAAATTCGCAACCCCCTGGCGGGCATCGCCGGAGTCATCGAAATCATCGGTCGCGACCTGCCGGAGAGCAGCCCAGCGCGACCCATGGTGAAGGATATTCGGCTGGAGATCAACCAGATCAACCGCATTTTGACGGATCTGCTGGACATCGCCCGGCCCCATCCTCCGCACATGATGCGCAGCAACCTGAATACCACGGTGGAGCACGGCGTGATGCTGGCGCGCCAGCAGGTGCTCTCCAAGCCAATCAAAATCGAGCTGCAGCAGGCTCCCGAGCTGCCAGAGGTGGAGCACGACAGCGACCAGATTCACCAGGTCTTCCTGAACCTGCTGCTGAACGCCGTGCAGGCCACCGAGGGCGCCGGCACTGTGTGGGTCGAGATCGGCACAGAGGAGGGCATGGCCGCGGTCACGGTCAGCGACACGGGCCGCGGCATTCCGGAGCACCAGCTGTCGCAGATCTTCCGCCCCTTCTTCACCACCAAGGGAAATGGCACGGGGCTGGGACTCTCGCTGGCGCGCCGCATTGTGGAAGAGCATCACGGGCAAATCACCGTAGCCAGCATCGTGGGCAAAGGAACCCGGTTCCAGGTGCTGCTTCCCTTTCAGCCATCCGAGGCCGCGGAGGCCTGAGACAGAGGCCACCCCACCGGGATTCCGGATTTGTCTCGAAGAAGACGGCGGCCTCCCGCAAAGCGAAAGCCGCAACGGTGCTGCCCAGCAAGTCGTTTCCTCCGCGTGATAAATTGAACTCGATGCCTGCCGAGAAGATCATGATCGTGGACGACGAGCGCCTGGTACGCTGGTCGCTCCGCCAGAAATGCGAGGAGTGGGGCTATCAGGTCGTTGAGGCAGACTGTGGGGAAGTGGCGTTGAAGCTGGCCCAGCGGGAATCGCCAGATCTGGTGCTGCTGGACGTGCGCATGCCCGACCTGACTGGCATAGAAGTGCTCGATGAGCTGAAAAAGAGCGATGAGGCGCGGGCCGTCATCATGATTACCGCAGACCCCCAGTTGGACGACGTGAAGGCTGCGCTCAAGCTTGGAGCCTATGACTTCGTGGGCAAGCCGATCGAGTTTGAAGCGCTGCGCGTGGCAATCAAGAACGCGCTGGAGGCCACCAACCTGCGCAGCCAGGTGCAGGCCCTGCGCGGCGAGGTGAAACGCAGTGTCGGTTACGACAGCGTGGTCAGCGTTTCCCCAAAAATGACGGAGCTGATGAACTTCGTCAAAAAGGTCGCCGACTGCGAAGCCACCACCATTCTGATTCAGGGCGAGAGCGGCACCGGCAAGGACCTGATTGCCAAGGCGATCCACTACGAAAGCTCACGCCACGAGAAACCCTTCGTTGCCATCAACTGCTCCGCCATCCCCGAAACACTGATGGAAGCCGAGCTGTTCGGGCACGAGAAGGGCGCCTTTACCGACGCCAAGCAGATGAAAAAGGGACTGTTTGAGGCCGCCGATGGAGGTACGCTGTTCCTGGACGAGATCGGCGAGCTGACGCCGCTCTTGCAGGCCAAACTCCTGCGTGTCCTGGAAGACCAGGTCATTCGCCGCGTCGGCGGCATCCGCGACATGCAGGTGGATGTGCGCGTCATCGCGGCCTCCAACCGCGACCTGGAGAAGGCCGTGCGCGAAGGGCAGTTCCGCCAGGATCTGTATTACCGGCTGGCCATCATCGCCATCTTCATCCCCCCGCTGCGGGATCGCAAGGAAGACATCCTGCCGCTGGTGAGCTTTTTCATCGAGCGCTACAACCGGCGCTTCCGCAAATCGGTTCGCGGCATCACCGACGAAACGAGGAACCTGATTCTTAGCCACAACTGGCCGGGCAATGTCCGCGAATTGAAGAACTCGATCGAGCGCGGGATGATCCTCGAGGACGAGCCATTTCTGCGTCCCGTGTATCTGCCGTTTTCCGTAGGCGAATCGGGCGGACGGACGCTCTTTGAGCGCACTTCGCCGGTCGACGGTGGACGCGCCCTGCCCAATGGCAGCAGCCTGCCGCGACTCTACATCCCCGAGGGTGGAACATCTCTGGAAGAGATGGAGCACACCATGGTGGAGCTGGCCATGAGCCAGGCCAATGGCAACCAGACCAACGCCGCCAAACTGCTCGATATCAGCCGTGACGCTTTGCGCTACAAACTGAAGAAGTTTGGCCTGGGGCAGGCCGACGACGAAGCCTGACCGGAAGATCTTCCCGGCTTCGAGACCTGCCATTTCCTGCGGACCGTCAGAATGTTTCACGGTACTTTAGTACTTTCCTCAAATACTTCCAGCCTTCGCTCAACTCGACATTTTTTCTTTCTGCCGAATTCCAAATCCGGAATTAGGAACACTTTTGACCAAAATGGTAGCCCAATGAAACCACAGTAATCAGACCCCGCCCTGCCTGTATCCAGACCAGTGGAGCTCCCGCCGATTGGCATTTTAGGTACAAGGAGGCTCCATTCCCATGAAACATTCCCTGTTGGTCACGCTGATGCTCCTGGCTGGCGGCGGCTTCGCTGCAGCACAGGCTGGATATTCCCCGTCGACTGACGTCCTCGGCGCTCACCTGAACGCGGGCCGTGGCTGCACTGCGTGCCACTCACCCCACAGCGGCTCCAACGGCAATGGGAGCGCCAAAGGAGTGGACCCGGCGGGCGGCACCGTTGCCCTGTGGGGTGAAGATGTCACCAGCCTCTACGGAAGAACAATCACCACCGATGGCGGCAAGTATGTGGAAGTTCTCCCCACCAGCATGTCGGCCAACACTCCCGACGTTGCCGGTATGCTGACCTGCCTCAGCTGTCACGACGGCAACTACGGGGCCAAGGCCATGATGAAAAACAGGGTGTATGAGACCTTGCCATCCACCTACGGAAATGCCGCCAATATCCCCACTCTGCTGGGCAACAGTGGCGGCAGCACTGGGAACTACCTGAGCGAGCACCCGGTGGGGTTAAGCGCCACCGTCAGTTGCGGTACGTCAGGGTGGGATTGCACCGAGAGCAACGGCGTGATCACCATGAAGGGCGCAAGGTCCAGCAAGTTTGTGTCAAACTACGGCTTTTTCATCAAGCTGGGCAGCTACAACAACCAGGCGGTTGTCATGTGCACAACCTGCCACGATCAACATTCCATGAATGTTGTCCAGGTCAACAGCGGCACAACCTCCGGCTTGCCGACCGGCAACTACCCAACGATGTTCTACCTGCGCGGCCCCTACAACCCCGCCGACACCAATCCTCTGTCCAACCAGACCGCGCAGTTCTGCCGCCAGTGCCACGGAAATATGTCGAACGAGATGAGTGGCAGCAGCGCTGCAACTGTCTTCTAAAACACCCGGACGCCCAGGGCCGAGGACCAGACTGCACCGCGGAAATGACACGCGCGCAAGCCCATCAGGGCTTGCGCGCGTGTCGCTGTTCCAGCATTTACTTCTTGATGCCAACTCCCTTGCGGAAGGCTGCTGTTCCCGAGCCAGTCGAAGTGTGCGTTACCCCGTGGCATACCAGAACGCAGGAGGCAGCTGTGCCGCCGCCACCACGGGCATAGGTGGGAGCATTGCCGGACCCAACCCCCGCCACGATATTGGCATCAAAGTTGACCATGCGCTCGCCCGAGGCTATGGACGCGTTCGTTGCGCCCATGCCGTGTGCCGTATGGCACGTCGCACAGGAGAATCCGGCATTGATGTGGGCTGCATGCTCCCCTGGCCAGCTCGCAGTGGCGTCCGTGGCTGGAGCTGCCACCGCCCCGGTAGTCACGCCACCCGTGTTCAACAGATTGTGGCATTTGCCGCACATTGCGTATGGGCCGGCGGTGGTGGAAAGATCCGGATAGGGGACCAGACCGCCGACCGTTGCGCCCGGCGTGGCGGGTGGCGAGTTGTATTGGTAATTGCGCTCCAGGATATGCAGGAACTTCGATCCATGCGGACCATTCGGACCGGTTCCGCCAAACTCCCGGTTGTCGTCGCTGTTGTGACAGTCGGTGCAAAGAATCTGCGTGCTGCCAACACCGCTGCTCATTGTACGGGCGGATACACTGCCATTTTCATTCAGCATGGCGGGCAGCAGACTCGGTTGCTGCAAGGGGCTGTTGTTCGTATGCGTCACCGGATGACTGGAGGTCGCAGTGTAAACAAACTGCGGGATGATATTCAGCACATCCCCGGCGACAATTTCCCGTGCAGGAGAGTATCCGTAAATGGTATTGGTCTGCTTCCCGGCACTGGTGCCATGGCAGCGCAGGCAGTTCTCGAACTGATTGGCAGCAAGTGGCAAAATTGTCGTTCCGTCCGTTGCACTTACTCCCGCGACATCCTTCTGCGAGACCCGCAGCAGCGGCGGCGCAGTGAACGTTCCCACCACTTCAGACGCATGGCTGTTGTGGCAATCCACGCAAGTTGCATGCCGGTTGCTGTTCAACAGCGTATCTTCTGCGGCATCGTGTTTGTTGGTGGAGGAAGGGAACGGATGCCCAACCTTGGAGGACACAAACTCGGAGAAGACATTCGCATAAGCAGGCATGTTCGCGATGCCGGTGCCGCTGCTGTGACAGGTAATACAATCCAGCCCGTTCAATCCGCGCAGAATCCGCGACCCCGTCCCGCTCGCGTCGTGCGGCGTATGGCAGGAGAGGCAGGCGGATTTCTGCACTGTGCTGTAGCTTCCCAACCCCGCCGAGGTTGAAATTCCGTTGATCGACACCGCATGGGCGCTGATCGGCCAGTCCGCGAGGGGATTCACGGCAGCTGTCGCCCCCGTGCCGGTGGAGGTCCGCGTCGGGTCGTGGCAGGCCAGGCACAACGCTCCATTGGAACTGTCCTTCACCAGGAAATTCTGCGAGACCATATCCTTGGCCTGCACATGCGGATTGTGGCATGAGGTGCACTCCACATTGCCATTGATCATTCGCACCGCGTGCGTAGGATCGATTGTGGATCCACCCTTCACGGTCTTCGCCAGATCGATGTTGTCCTTGAGCGGCAGCAGCAGGCTGAACGGGTGGGATGTCTGCAGCTTGCCTCCGCCGAAAACGTCCTGCGAGGTCATCGAACCAGTGGTCGTCACCTGGCCAGCAACTACAGTGTCTCCCACGGCGACGGTCCCGTCGTGGCAGCTCAGGCACTGGCTGCTCACATAGCCGACCATCGGCTGCTTGCCGGTATTGGCCTCGGTCGTGCTGCTGTACAGCGTGTACGTTTGCTTGCTCAGTCTCTGGTTCCAAAGGCCCAGATTCAGGCCCGAGTGCGGCGCGTGACAATAGTTACAGGCATCCGGACGCGCACCCGAGATGGGCGATTTTGTACCCGGCCCCAGGCTGTGCATTCCCAGCACATCGCCCTGAATCTGAGCGACCAGCGGAGTTCCCGTCAGCAACAAGATCAGCCCGGCCAATATGACTCTAACCTTCACTTCATTCCCTCCGTGGCGAGCTCTTTCAAGCCAACGTAATGAAACACCTGGACGCGCCGGTTATAAGAATCGACGACATAAACGCGGTCATTATGATCAATGTACAACCCAGCCGGCAGCTGAAACTGACCGGCATGCGTTCCCTTGGAACCGAAGTAATACAGCAACTGTCCCTCTCGATTGAAGACCTGCACCATACCCCGCAAGGCCTCCACCACATACAGATGGCCTTCCGAATCCACACTGACCGCCTTCGGCCTGAACATCGCTCCGGTCTCATCGCCAATCAGCCCAACGGAGTACTGAAACTTCCCCGTAAGGTCAAGCGCCTGCACACGAAAGTTCATGGCATCGACCACCATCAGCTCCGGCCCATTCAGCCGCAACTCCGTGGGCAAATGGAACTCGCCGTTGGCCTGCCCCTCCTGCCCAATGGTCTGCACCACGGTGCCTTGCATGTCCAGCACGAACACCTTGTCGCGTAGCGTATCGGTCACGTAGATCCTCTGCGCTGCGGAATCCACGGCAATGCCCGTCGGCCGCTTGAAGTAGCCTTCCCCACCCTTGATGCTGCCGATGGCATGGAGAAATTTTCCGCTCGGTTCGAAGACGAAAATCTCACCTGACTGCGAGTCCGTCACATAGATGTTGTCCTCTGCGTCCACCGCAACACACTGCGGGTTCAGCATGGCGTTCTTGCCCGTCGTGTGCTGAAGAAACTTGTACCTGCGTGCAACGAAGTCGAAAATGTGGACGCCCTCGGCACCAGGATCAGTCACAATGATTCGTCCACGAGAATCGGTGACAATGCTGTAGGGACGCACCATGGTGTGGTAGTCCGGCTCCCCGGCGATCACGTCCAACACCTTGTTCCAGAAGCCGCGATTCGGCTTTACTTCCGCTTCGGAATGGAAGCTGCTCTCCCACGAAAGCCTCCGCCCACCTTCCAGAGACATCTCCCATTGCTCCGGAACCTGCGGGGTCTTGGTCTTTGCCAGTGCCGGAACAGGGCAAAGCGCCAGCCCGATGCAGGCCAAAATCAGCGCCGCACCCAGGCTTTGCCTTCGCTCCGCTCCTAGAAGAAGTTGAACCAACGTGACACCCCGATATAGAAAGAAGATACAACCTGCGGTGCCGTGCCGGATCCGCTGAAGCCCTGCTCCAGCCGGGAAAATCCGGTCGTCGCCGTCAGCTTGCGAAATTGATACAGTGCCAGAAAATTGAAGATCTTGTTCTCGTTCGCGGACGAATCCGTGCTGCTGGTAACGTCGCTGATCGATCTTGCGTAGGTTGCCGACAGGCTCAGCCTTTTCACCGGTGAACTGCCCAAGCCAAAGGAATAGCTGTTGCCACCGTAGAGGCTAACTAGATCTGAAGGGACCACCGGCGTTGGCACCGGCACCGGTACCAGTCCTGCTCCAGTAATGATCGCCTGCCCGCTGGATTTCGAGTAGTTGCCGGTCAGCGCAATCCAGGGCGTATAGCCAACGCTCGCATCGTAGCTCTGCGAACTGCTGGTGGATCCCGCCTGCTCAGTCAGTGCGGTCCGTGCTCCGCCGGCACCGGCGCCCACTGAGAAATGCCCCCAGCGACGCCTTGCACCGCCACCAAAGCTGTACGACGAGTTCATATAGGTGACCAGCAGCGTTTGGATGTTCTGTCCGTAGCCAAATGACCCGTTGACATTCCACCCCATGATATCCGCGGTGTAGTTCTCGTTCGTCGAAAAGGATACTGTCTCGCCGCCATTACCATCGGTGCTGTTCCCGCTCACCTCAACATTCGCGTTGATCGTGCCGTTGAACAGTTTGTGCTCATACCCGGCACTGCCACCGTAGGTCGAAACTCCGTAGGACTCTCCTAGAAACTCTTGGCTGCGATGCTCAAAATAGGCTGAGGTGCGCAGCTTGTTCAGAAAAAAATAACTGGCAATCGCAGATACATCCAGGGAGTTTGACGCCTCGTTCGTATTCAGCCCGGGAACCGAACCGCCGGCTGAAATCACAGCCTGCACCAGCTGTCCACTCAAGTTGTCAGAGTAGCTCACACTGCCCGAAAAGCCCAATCTCGGAAGAGGATGCAATGAGACGGATGCGTTGACAAGATCAATGGTTCCGTTCGTGGTGTTTCCTTGATAATCGCTGTTCCAGCCAGAGCGGGTGGCACTGGCCGAGAAGGAACCCTGCAACGGCAGACGATGCGTCAAATTGTAGCCGTAGGCGGTGTTGCTGGAGTTCGTTGAGGTCTCCGCTACCTGAGTCAAGACCTCAGGGATCCCGGCATTGGCGGCCCCTCTCAGGTAAAAGGCACCCATATTGAAACCGTCAATGTGGTAACCCGAGCGGACGCTGAACGAATGAAAATTGCTCGACCCTTGATCGTTGGTGCCGTAAACGGAATAGGAACTGCTCCCCTTCTCGAAATCCGCCATCAGCGTGGGCATCTTCGGTACGGTCGCACTCCAGCCCACACCCAGGGCATCACTGTTGCCGTGAGTCACATAGTTGGCCAACCCCGGAACATTGTAGCTGCCGTCGCTGTTGTACTCTTTGCTGTAACTCATTGACCCAGGAAATACTGTGCCGCTGAACAGGTTCAGGTTGGCGTTGACTCCGCTGGCATCGGAAATCGACTGGAAATTGGAGTTGGACCTCGATTGATTCAGATACGGTGAGACACTGAACGACAGAAAGTTGGGGTTATAGTAATAGCCCGACAGATTTGCCATGCCTCCTACCGTCCACCCGTGGTCGGAAGCGGTCAAATTTCCAAAGTCGGCTGTATACCCAGCCGAGACTGTGCCATTCAATTTCGTGCTGACATCGCCGACCTTTACCTGCGCGGCTACAGGCAGTGCCATCAACACCAGCAGTGCCTGCAAAAACAGCTTGACCCGCACGGAACCCCTCACTGTTTGCCTTTCTTGGTTGCTGAATCCCTCGCATGCCGCCAGGAATCTGGTCCCCGTTTCAGGTTCCGCATCGGCGACCTCGCCAATTCTCCGAAACCAGCTTCCCCAAGGGGCGTCCGAGCTATGTTTCCAAATCTTTACAGTTGGTCTATCTTTGCCGATTGCATCAACTTCGCATCCAAATCACGCCGCAGATTGTTCCGCTTGTCCTCTTTGATTTCTTTTTCCAGCTGGGCTCTGACATCTTCCAGTTTCGTCATGCCCGCCGGAGAATGCTTTTCCAGCCGTATGATCGTGTAGAACTGCCCCACCTGGATAAGATCGCTCACCGCTCCCGGCTGCATCGCAAGCAACGCCTTCACCACCTGGGGCGCCAACTCCGCCCTCGGCTCGGGCTTGTGCTGGCCCATCATCACACGGTAGTCGTCGTCGGATTCCTTCTCGGCAAGCAGCCCAAAATCTTCAGATGTCTTTGTCGCCTTGGCTTTTTTCAGCAACAGTTCCGCGCGCGCCAACTGCTGCTTCATCTGTTCGGCATTGAGCGTCGTACGCGGCGGCGGCAGTACAGAAATTGTCTGAAAGGTAAACGACTCCGGATTCTGGAAGCGCTTCTGGCTCTTGTCATACAGTGCCTTCACTTCCGCCTGCGACACACCACACTTACTCTCCACTTCCACCTTAAGAAGTGCGTCAATCAGCAATGAGCGCCGAATCTTCGAATCCAACAGGGAGCGAGAACCATGAAAGTCGCTCTGCAGGAAGGCATTGAACTCATCGGGGGAAGAGAAGGTCTTGCGGTAGGCTGCTTCGGACTCCTGCAGCTTGATTGCCGGGATCGTCATCTTCCGACGCAGCGCCTCCTGGTAGACCAATTCCTCAAAAATCATCATCTTCATGGCGCCGGCTCGAACCCCAGGCTCAAGGTCCTTGGGAATTCCACTGTGCTGACGACCATAGGGGAAGATGGCATATTCTTCGCGCAGCAGATCAATGTCGGTCATTACTGTGCCGTTGATCCGGACCACCGGCTTGCCCGACACTGCCGCCGACGGCTGGCCAACTGAAGGAGCCGGGGTGAAAACCGTGGGAGCATGCGAAGCTACCTGGCCCGTGGCCGATCCGACAGCCAGACACAGGAACCCGCTCATGAATAACTTAGACCGCATCTTGGACATCCTGATTTGGGGAAAAACGGGGAGGGAGTTTGACTCCCTCCCCGGTGCTGCAACAGTACTCTTGCTTAGAACGTGGTGCCAGCCGTGCCGCCACTCATTTCGTTCGACTCGCCACCATGGCACTGACGGCAGAACTGAGCCGTCTGATTGCTTTGTGGGTTCGTCGATACGGGGTTGTAGGGAGCGCGGATGAAGAACATGGTCGTGTAGTTGCCGGTCGGCAGACCAGTCTGCGTACCCGTGGAGAACTCGTCGTTCGTTCCGCCTGAGATGGAAGCGACTGTTTCGCTCGTCTGCTTCACTGCAACCACGTTCATGGAGTGCTGATTGTGGCAAGTGGTGCAGAGAACGACAGGCTTGCTGTTGATCACACCAGGAGAAACGAAGAAGCCATAGTTCGTGATGAACTGGCTCATCTTCGGTCCGGGCTGAATCTTACCAGCCGAGGTGACGGTGCAATCCCAGTTGTAGGTGCCACCGCAGCCAATGGTCGCCTGCGCGCCCACCGGGTGGTCATTGTTATAGTTGCCGGCTGCTGTGCCGTCATTGCCGAGCAGGGTCGGAATGTTGGCGGAGTTCGCGCCGTAGCCGCTGTTCAAGAGCGAGGCCTCATAGATCTTGCCGGTCATCATGGCGCCCTTCGCCAGGTTACCGTCGTGGCAGCTGAGGCAAAGCATAATGCCGGAGACATCAGGCTGTCCGCCCGAAATTCCAACCGGCAGGGTTTCAACATACTTGCCGTTGTCGCCAAAATTCAGCGTTACGCCGTACAGAGGGCTCGCGTCCTCGCCCCAAAGGGCATAGCTGCCGGCATCGTTGGCGAGCGTGGTCGTCGGGCTGTATCCATTGCCACGCGAGCCGCTGTGCGGGGCATGGCAGCCGGCGCAACCGCGGCCGAAGTTCAGGTGAGCGCCGAGGACGTCTGTCGCCGGCGCAGCTCCAATCTGAGCCATAGCGAAGGTTCCGCCGGCCAGAATCATCAGGGCGAGTAATGCAATTCGCTTCATTAGTAAAGCCTCCTGGTTCGCACTTCGTATCCCGACTGAACCGTGAGGTCTGCCTTACGGGGATTCTTGCAGTTCAGTCTGTAGAGTACATCTGCAAGACTCATGCCGTTGCCCTCAGGCTTGGCACTTGTCCGGTTTTCTTCTGCATCTTGCTGCCGCAAAAGGGTTTAAAAGCTTGACGACGAAATGAACTTAACCCCAATATGGGAATTTCCCTTCCCATTATGGGCGTTCTCCCGCAGTTGCCTTGGTCAAAAGCCCCACCCAAACTTCACTTCCTGGAAAACCTCCCCCGGGGGCGGAATCGATTCTCCCTGTCGCCAAAATCTGGACCTCCCAACAAAGGGAGTTTTGGAGCTTTCTAATCCTCATTACCGCACCATAAAGTTCTCTTTCGTCTCCCGTTGTGACAACCATCACGCTCGCAGGTGACCCCGGGTGCGAATTTGGGTTTCTCTCGCCTTTAGAGTGAACTAGCAACATCCCCGAAGCAAGCATTTTCGCCTCCCTGAGGCAGCCATTTACGATGGAAATGCTGGAATGTTGACAAACGAGAGCGTCTGATTGGCAGCCAATCGGACCAGGAGAGACCGAAGCATGGAGAACCAACCAACCACGGCACCCACGGCCGGCCCTTCCTTTCAGGCGACGCACGTCTACGCCATGGCTGCCATTTGCCTTGTGGTCGGGCTCGCCATCGGCTACCTGGTCCGCGGCGCACAGCCGCCGGTCTCCCCGGCACAGCAGCATGTGGCCGTGGAGCCACCGGCAAACCCGCACGCGGGGGAAGCCGGCCACCTTACCCTGGAGCAAATCAAGCAGATTGCCGACAAACAGGCTGCCCCCCTGCTGGACAAACTCAAAACCGACCCGCAGAACCCCACCCTGCTGGCTCAACTTGGCGCCATTTTCCACACCTCGCACCAGTTCAAGGAAGCAGCAGACTACTACGGACGCGCTGTAAAAGCTGACCCGAAAAACGTCGCGTTGCGTACCAAGCTCGCTTCCAGCCTCTTTCGCGGAGAAGACCCCGATGGCGCCATTGCCCAGCTGAACCAGGGGCTCAGCCTTGACCCCAAAGATGCCAACTCCCTCTTCGACCTGGGCCTGATCAAGTGGCAGGGCAAACAGGACTCCAAGGGCGCCCTTGCCGCCTGGCGTCAATTGCTCAAGACAAATCCCCAGTTGGATCCACAACGCAAAGCCACGGTCCAGAAACTTATTGCCGATGTGCAGGCAAACGCCGGCAAGCAAACCGGCACCCAAGGAGCGCAGCAATGACGGAAGCCAATCGGAACACCATCGAGCAAAAATACGCCATGTTGCTGGCCGCCATCTGCCTGTTGGTGGGAATTGTCGGAGGCTGGTTCCTGCATATCCCGCAATCGCCCACGGTGCCTGCCGATAAAGTAGCCGTTGCGTCCACCCAGGCTGCCTCTCAGGCTCCCAGCCCGGCGCGCTTGAAGGCGATGGCCGACGCGCAGGCCGCGCCCCAGTTGGAGCAGCTCAAGGCCGACCCCAACAACACTGCGCTGCTCACCGGCATCGGCAACCTCTACTACGACGCGCAGCAGTACCAGTCCGCCATCGACTACTACCAGCGCACCCTGAAGGTGAAGCCCGCCGACGCTGCCGTACGCACCGACATGGCCACCGCCTACTGGTATCTGGGCAATGCCGACACGGCACTTTCCGAGTTTGACAAGGCGCTCACCTATCAGCCAAACAATCCCAACACCCTGTTCAACCGCGGCATGGTCCGCTGGCAGGGCAAAATGGACAGTGCCGGCGCACTCGCCGACTGGCAAAAACTGCTGGCCACCGACCCCAGCTACGACGCCAAAGACAAGGTGCTGCAAATGATGGCCGAGGTCAAGCAGCACGCCTCAGTCAAGCCTGCAACGCCAGCAAGATAGCTACGCTGCCATCGACTCAACATGAGCCCAGCCGCCCCTAATCCCGGCGCAACTGGGCTCACCGCTTTTGGCGCGGTACCCTGACCGATCATGAGATCGGATTGTATGGCTCGTTTCATGGCAGATTCATGCGCGAGAGATGCCGGCTTTATTCGGCCTGGTCGGTCACTCGTCTGCCAGACTATCGGCAAGCTGGAGACGGCAGCATCGGCTAAGCCGGTTGGGTTGGACCCTAATCTGACCGAAGCTCTAACCAACCTGAAAGCGAATTCCTTGGTCAACGGCCTGGTGGATTGGGTCTTTGCCAGCTCGCGCTCTGCCCGGAAACAGCCCTGTTGGCCGGATTGGGTCCCCAGTCGTCAGCTGCAACCAAAAGCGCGGCGCTTGGGCATCAAGAAAGCAATTGGATGGCGCACTTTCAGGCGTTCCTGCGCCAGCCTTCTGCTTTCGAGCGGAGCTGATGTGAAGGTCTGCCAGGAATCCTTGCGCCATGCGAATGTCCGAATCAGGTTGAGGCTGTATGCCCAATCGTTCGCGGAAGAAAAACGGCTTGCCCAGTCTAAATTTGTGCAAATGATCTTGCCTCAGACAGCCCGGCAGTACGCACAGGGGGGAGTGAAGTGGGACAAATTGCATCAATTTGAAAAGGGAATTCGCTTATTTGGACCAGAATGGACCCACCAAAACAGAAAAGCAGCCTTTCGGCTGCCGGTAACTGCTTGAGATTTTGGTGGACCTGATCGGGATCGAACCGATGACCTCTTCCATGCCATGTAGAATCAACAACTTACGGCACAGACGTCAAAGGAGTTATGAACCGGTATAGCCGTCAAAACCGGCACAGTCGGCGCTAATTGGCACCAAATTGACACCAAACGCTCAACTACATTGGGCTTGATGGCGGGCTGACACGTGGCGGGTCGTCACTTTCATTGGCGCCTTCCTTGGCCTTCACAATCGCAGCATTCCGCGCAAATCCTGTCAGATTCTGTATGTCGTCGAGCGACGCGCCCCGGTCAGACAGGAAGACCCGCGCCATGCCAATTGCCTCGGCCAGAGCCTCCAGTAGTTCTTCCTTCGGCCGGGTGGGATCGATCTCGTCTTCGCCGCCGCCGTGCCCCTCGTCGCCACGCCCGGCGAAGGTGGCCCGCGCCTTGCGCAGATTCTTCAGGATGCCGCAGTAGTCGACGATCAGGCCGTTTTCCTTGCCCTCGTTTACGCGGTTGGCGCGAGCGATGGCCTGCATCAGTGTGTGCGCCTTGAGCGGTTTGTCCAGGTAGAGATTTGCCAGGCACGGCACATCGAAGCCGGTCATCCACATTGCGCACACAATGGCTACGCGGAATGGGTTCGTCTCCTGCTTGAATGCTTTCTCTAAGCTCATGCGCTGGCCGTCGGGCAGTTCGAAACCTTCCTTGATGAGCTGGCGGTGCGGCCTGACGTCGAGATTCCACTTGCGGAACCGGTCTACCTCGCCCTGCTCTTCGCTTACCACTACGGCCATCAGGGTCTCGCGCATCCAGGCGACCCTTACACCGCGGGTCACGAGAGCAGAGTGGCGGATATCGCAGTTGCAATTGGCAAGGAAATGGGTTGGCCAGATGAGCGATTGCATGGGTTGTGGGTAGCGGGACACTGCCTACTTCTCGCTCTTGAGCGCTTGAGTGGAATCTTCAAAGATTGGCGCCCGGGCCGCGTCGGAGAGGTTATGGTCTCCAGCAGGCAGAAGCCGAAGCACGTAGGAAAACTCAGTAGGATCGGACCAGACCATGTATTGCGGCAAGGGCTTCGGCCCACAGCTGTTCGATCCCACCCCCAGCGTTTTCGTATCCAGCGTGAGCACTGTCGATGAACTCGGCGGCAGATCCTCCGAATGAGCCGGAGCCTCAAGCTGTTCATCCATCAGCGGCAGTGCGGAAACCTGCAGCAGTTTGCCATTGCTCACGGCCATCAAGGTCGGCAGACCCGCGCCTCCCAGAGCAGCCCAACGGATATCCTCGTGGTATCCCGCTTCCATCGGCTTGGGATACGGTGTCAGTTGGTCCCGCACCGAACTCGAGTACAAGCCGACATCCGATCCGCGATCGCGGTCCGAGTAATTCTCCATCGGTCCTCGCCCAAGATAAGTGAAGCGGTCGAGGCTCTTGTTCAGCAACATGCGAACACCGATTCTGGCCAGTGGGATTCTCTCCCCGGCCGGGACGAAGTTGTTCTTCACTGCGATTGAGCCGTCACCGGCGATGGTGTAAGCGGACGTAAAGGTTGCGGACCATCCTTGAAGCCCCTGTTCCAGGAGTGTGGCCTCGACAAGAATCGACGAATCGCTCAACCGCGTCGCCTTGACGTTCTTGACCGTAGTCTGCAGAGAGTTGATGGCGTACGTATCCCAGGCCTTCGATGCCCATTGGTCATCGTTGCGATGAGGCGCTCGCCAAAGATAAAGCTTTGGCCCTCCACCATCCACCAGAAGGGCTGCATTGCCACGAGTGATTTGCGCGATCGTGCCCTGGAACTTGTCAAATACGACGCTGAATCGGTTTCCCTCAACCGTGATCGATTTGTCGTTCTCGCTCAGACTCAACGCTCCGGGGCCCTGCGCAACCGCGGTCTTGGTCGCAGGTGCGGCAGGAAGCTCAAATTGCTGCGTGGCGACTTCATAACCTGCCTTGGCCCAAATCTCCGGCTTTGCCAACTCGAAGGAGAGTTGGAGGAAGTACTCGCGTCCGGGCTTGGCCGACGCGATCTTGACCGGTAACGTCACCTCCGTGCTCGCACCGGGCTCCAAATCGATCGGAGGAAGTGTTCCCTGATCGATCACGGTACCGTCTTCGCTCAGCGTCCAGAGAGGTATGAATTTGCTTAGATTTGTGAACGCGTACCGGTTGCGAATGCCGATCTTTCCATGCGCGACGTCGACTGGATCGAAGCTCACCCATTGGTACGCTCGTTTCAGCTCAGGATAATGTGGCTTCGGTGTACGGTCGGAAAAGACCACACCCTTATGAATGAAATACTTGTCGTTCGGGAAGTCGCCGAATCCTCCGCCATAGGCCATGTACTGGTGGTTGGGGTCGCGACCGTTCCAGAGGCCCTGATCCTCCCACTCCCAGATCGCTCCCCCCATCAATGTCGGATACTTATCGAAGAGATCGTTGTAGTCGCCCACCGAGCCCATCGAGTTGTTCATTGCGTGGGCGTATTCGCAGAGATAGAAGGGCTTGGTCCGCTTGGGATCCTCTCCTGCGGCTTTCAGTTCGGTCGGGTTGGTATACATGTGGCTCTCGATGTCGGTGGGCAGGTCAGGGCCACCCCCGAAGGGCTCATAGTGGGTCGGCCGGGTAGAATCGATCGCCTTGATCGTCTGCAGCGCCGTCCTGAAGCTGCTGCCGCCACCGCATTCGTTCCCGAGCGACCACACCACCACGGATGGATGATTCTTCAGGTTCTCCACGTTGGCGACGTTGCGGTCCACGATGCTCTTCTCGTAACGAGGCTCCCGGTCGAGCACGTACATGTACCCGTGACACTCGACGTTCGCCTCGGCCACAAGGTAGATGCCGTATTCGTCGGCCAGCTCATACCAGCGTGGATCGTTTGTATAGTGAGACGTTCGCACATGGTTGGCATTGACCTGCTTCAGCAGCTCAAGATCCCGGATCATCCGATCCTCGGAGACGTAGTGACCGGTGTCCGGCCAGTTTTCGTGCCGGTTCGCGCCCTTAAGCTTTACCGGCACACCGTTGATCATGAATACAGCATTCTTGATCTCTATCTTTCGAAAGCCCGTGCGCGCGGAGAGAACTTCCGCGCAGGTTGCATCGCCTGTCAGGGAAAGAATCGCGGTGTAAAGATTAGGCGTTTCTGCCGTCCATTTTGCGGGGTTCGCGATCGCCAGCGAAGTGGAAACGGCCCGTTCCTCTCCAGGCGCAAGCGTCGGAACATCGACAGACGCTTGTCCGACGCTGTCCGCGCCGTCGCGCGTCACCAGTTCAACCTCCAGGCGGCGTGCAGGCTGACCCATGCCTGAATAGTTCTTGATCTTCGCGGTTATCCTGAGAACGCCGTCGCGATAACTGGAGTCCAGATCGGTCGTCAATGCGAAGTCCCGGATATGGACCTGCGGCGCGCTCCACAGCGTTACATTGCGGAAAATGCCGCTCAGCCGCCACATGTCCTGGTCTTCCATGTAGCTGCCGGCCGTATACCTGTATACTTCGACCGCGAGTACATTCTTCTGTCCGGGAACGACATAGGATGTGAGATCGAACTCTGCCGGGTTGCGGCTGTTCACGCTGTATCCGACTTTCTTTCCGTTCACCCACACAAAAAAACCGGCATCAACACCGTCGAAGGTGATAAAGATGCGCCGCCCATTCCAGGCCAAAGGAACATCGAACTCGCGACGGTAGCTCCCTACCGGATCACGTTCGAGGTACGCGGTATATTCTTTGGGCGGCTCGCCGGTCACCCGGGGCCAGTCCTTCTTGAACGGATAGGTGAAATTGGTGTAGATCGGTGTGCCGTAACCCTGCACCTCCATGTTGGAGGGCACCGGGATCTCCTTCCACGTGCTCACATCGAAGCCTGGCTTGTAGAAATCAACCGGGCGCTCCTCGGGTCGGGGAACCCAATGGAACTTCCACTGGCCGTTCAAGCTGCGAGCCCAGGTCGACGCCGTGCGGTTCGCTGCCAGAGCCTCGGAGCGATCGTTGTAGGGCATCAGCGTGGCGTGGTAAGGCTCCTTGTTGATTCCAAGAATTT